>ERZ1643251.377-NODE-377-length-68358-cov-15.104271_pt1 | contig 68358 bp, 71 predicted proteins | sample MGYA00579261_ERZ1643251 | MGnify/ENA primary metagenome ERZ1643251 (study PRJEB29033, sample SAMEA4952267) | chicken gut metagenome | biome: Broiler Chicken; feature: Gastrointestinal Tract; material: Caecum | place: Ireland | collected 2018 | study: Broiler...
CCCGGTTGGCCGGGGCCTTGGCCAGCTCCGCCTGGTTGCGGGTATAGCAGTCGTTCCGGACCGCTATTTGCTGATACAGCTTCATGATTTCTCCCGGGTCAGCTGACACCCGGCCTCATGGACCCCCGTAGCCGCCAGACCGGAAACAATTCCCACGGACAGGGCCGTGAGAAAGTCGCCTGCGGGGAAGTCCGGCATAAACAGCCATCCCAAAATGCCCAGGACACCGCCCAAAAGTCCTGCCAAGCTGGGAATCCATTTGTTGTCCAGGGGCAAATTCTTAATGAGAAGCCCCATGAGATAGCAGATGACCGTAATCCCGGCCACCGATGCAATTCCAAAGCTTTCCATACGTTTCCTCCTTCCGCCGAGACGGCGAAGAACCTCAGCTCCGCTGCTCCAGGCGGTCCAGCCGTTGGGCCTGAAGGGCCTGGGCCGCTTCCAACTGAAAGGTTCTCTCTATCAGGTTATTGTGCGCCTGCACTTTTCGTTCCAATTGCTCCAGCCGGTAATTGACCAATTTCGAGCTGGTCACAACACCCGCCAGAGAGCCCAGCAACGTCCCAAGCAGGCTCATGGCGGCCACGACCACGGCTTCCGTCATTTTCATCGCCTCCTTCTTCCGGCCCAACACCCGCCCCCTGTCCGCCCAAGGGCCCCTTTGCCGCCTGTGATCAATAGGAAAAGCTTCTGTCCCGGCCGGGACCCAGGCGGGTGAGATAGACCGTTCTGGTGCGGCGGTTCAGTGTGACAAGATCGATTGCCTGCTCTGCCGGCGTTCCGGCGGTGCGCGGCTCCTCCTCCGGGTCGTAGGACAGATCGGCGTCGCAGGTGGTCACCGCCACATGGAGCGCGCCCACCTGCGCCAGCGCATCCCGATGGAGGTGGCCGGAAAAGCAGCCCACCACCTCCGCCCTCTGGGCCTGCGTAAAGTCCACGTCAACGGCTGCATAATCCCAGGGCTTGGTGGTCTGGTATTGAATCTCCTCGTCCAAGGTGACGATCACCTCCTGACCCGGCTGCGGGATGAGGCCGGTCAGACGGACATAGGCCAGACCGGCGTGCTGAACCATCTGTTCGCCGCTGTTGGAGACCGTAAGCAGATAGGTCTTCACATCGTCGTCATAATCGGAGGAAACCACCACATCAGAAAAGGAATTGGGATTGATCTGCGCCATAAACCGGCGGTTTTCGTCGTAAAAGTGAATTCTTCCGTACCGCTCCCCATCCGGCGCGGCCCCGTAAATATCCAACCCCCGGATGTGCAGGGTCTGTCCCTGAACCGCCGGGATGAAATTGGTGGTGAGGACTCCGGCGGCGGGCGTCTCCACGCCGGAGGAATTCACCCGGTATCCCGCCTTCCAATCTCCGGAGGAGGGGTCGGCCCGGTTGGTAAAGGCCGGTGCGATGGCCCCGCCGCCACCCTGACTGCTGCCCGGATACACCCCCTGATAGGTTCCGCCTGTGGCGAAGGCGTTGAGCATTCCGGTCAGCAGGGTGTGATCCCGGAATTTTCCCTCCTGATCCTCATGAACCGGCACATGGGTCACCACCACCAGGGCCCAGCCCGGCTCTGAAAAGCGCAGGCCGGTCTCCGCCACCCAGTCAAGCTGCGCCTGACCAAAGCCGTACCGGTTTTGCCGGGGATACAGGGCCGCCCCGCTCTCATCCTCTCCATAGGGGCACCAGACGCTGTTCAGGACCAGAAAGCGCACCTTGGATGTCGGGTCATCCAAATAGTAGTAGCTGCCGTCCGGTCCCCGGGCCGTACAGGGGCAATCTCGGAACATGCGGCGATACAGCGCCTCCGGCGTAAAATTATAGGCGTAGGGCGTTCCGTCCACCAGGCCCCAGGAGCCGTCATGGTTCCCCAGGGCCGTGAGCAATCGGCCGCGCAGGGGCCGCAGGGCTGCCTGCACCGCTGCAAAGTCCGCTTCCATCTCCTCTTTTGCGGCGGCCACTCCGGAGCGAACCCAATCTCCGCCGCACAGAGCCCAGGAAATACCCAGCCGGTCCATACAAGCGGCGGCCAAATGGCCCGTGCGGCCGGCGTTGCTCCCCCAATGCAGGTCTGTGAAGAAGAGAAAGCCCGCTCCGTCCGCCCCGGCGGCGTCCTGAAGCGCCTGAACCTTGACCACGGCGGCCTCCAGGTCGGAATCCCACCAGGCAGGCAGGTACCATCCCCGATCCACATAATCCCGGTTGGCCGCGTCGGAGCCGGTCGTCGGCGAAGCCACGTTTTGCAGGCGAACGGCCTGACCCGCGCCCAGAGTCAGCTGGTTTTCCCCTCCCTGGAGGGTGCAGCCTCCCAGAGAAAAGCTGCCGGAGACGCCCAGGTCTCCCGTCACCTGCCCGCCGGACCTGGGCAGGGAGGCGGCCCTGGCCTCCTGAACCGCCGCGTCCACATAGGATTGAGACGCGCCTTCTATGTCCACATTGCCGTTCCCATCCGGCCCCAGACCGTTGACGGTTTTAACGCCGCCCTGCGTCTCGTTGACTGCGGGAACCAGGATTTCATTGAGGTACTTCTGAATGGCCAAAGCGGCCTGATCGAATTTGGCTTTCACCTCGTCGGCGGTGAGTCCATCGTCCCCGTTGGGCTCGTCGGACAGGCTTTGATGCACCGCCAAATTTTCCGTCAGGGCGGAAATGGGCATAATCTCTTCCTTTCTCCGGCCATCCGGCCGGGACCCTCCACCCCAGAGAACGCCGGCCCCTGTTACGTGGGCCATGGAGCCTGAGGCGGCTGAGCGCCCCGGAGCTCGTCCATGAGCTCCTGCTTCCGGGCCACGTAGCCCTGGGGGATGCGCTCCAGGTATTGCAGGAGGGTAATTTTGTCATGCAGCAGCAGGTTATCCAGGGTCTGCATGGAGGCGATTTCCGACCAATAGGTGGAAGCGCCCACATCCAGCTTCACGTTCAGGGGCAACTGACGCAGCACCGCAAAGTCGAACAGAGCCAGCTCCTTCCGGCCAGGTACCTGAACCCAGCGGCTGCCGTACCGGACGGCCATCATATCCAGGAAAATCCGGCCCATGTCCTCCACCGCCTGGTACAGGTTCTGCTTCGTCGTCTCCATGGGCGTGTTGGCCGCTCGCTGAAGCGCCAAGATGGCCGAGGTGTTTTCCGGCCTGCCCTCCCCCAGGGCCACCTCCGAGGCGCCCAGAAAGCTCTGGGTTTTGTCCATACACAGCTCCATAAACTGGGCGATCTGGGGATTCACCGAAGCGGCCGCCATGACCTTGGCCACTCCATCCACGCCTCCGGCCACACCCACCGCCGCGCCCACGCTGCCGTCCCAGCTGCGCAGGCGGTTTTTATCGTAAATCACCTTGGGGAAGGCGGTGGTGAGCAGGGACACGCCGGTCAGCGCAAAGATTTTGTTGATAAAATTCTGGTTCGGAATGAGACCGGTAATCATACTTTGGCCGTGGTAGCAGTCCTGGATGAAATCCCAATTCAGCCAGATCAGCGGATACCGGCGCAGGCCCGTGTCATAGGGCGGCCGGAGCATCCCCTTCTGCGTGGACTCGCAGCAGAAGACAGAGCCGGTTTTCCGGTCCCGCCAGAAATGGGTCAGCACGGTCACCTGGTCCTCCAGGCCGCTGTCGTACCGGTTTTGAAAGACCTCCTGATCCGGGCACACCAAACCGGGGTCGGCGCCCCACTGCTCCGCCAAAGCCCGGGCGTCGTCCAGCAGCATCCGGCGGGACAGGAGAAGCCAGGGCTGCTTCTGAGGATCCCGCTGATTGGGGTTCCCAAAGTGCACTCTGGTATTCTCCACCACCTCCGCCTGAATTTCTCCCTTTACCGGCTGTCCATTCTCCACTTCCGGGTCAAAATAAAAGTACATGCAGCCGTCTCCATCCACAGCTGCATTTCGCAGCAGCTCCCGGAGGCGGGTGGACAGCCGGGCGGATTCAAACAGCGCCTGAAACTGTCCGTTGAGCACGCCGGTGATCTCCTCCAGGCGGGCAGGCGGAAATTGCGCCGTGGGCAGCAGCGGCGCCGCCTGGAGGGTCATGTTGTCCGAGGTGATGGTGGCCACCTGAAACAGGACCACCCGCTTCAAAAAGTTGAATACCGGGGTGGGCAGGCCTTTGGCCTGCACCCCCTGCCACTGGTTTCCGATGAAATAATTTTCATTGGTTCGGACCGTATCATACAGGCCGATGCGCCGCTTAAAGTCCACCCCCCGGCAGAACCGGTCCCAGACCAGCTTTTCCGTGACTTGTGTCATGCCTCCTCCCATCCGGCCTCCGGCGTATAGCCCAGGATGTTCTCCAGCCCCTGGGAAAAGGCGGCCAGGTCCTCCTCAGGCGTCAGCATGTCCAGCTTGGCAGCCGTCACATCGAAACATTCCTCCAGCTGGTCCCGGAGCGCCCGGCGCTCGGCCTGGGCGTTTTCCAGGGCGCACTCCAGCGCCGCCACCTTTCGCAGCAGCCGCTGCAGGTCTCGGTAGCACCAGCCCTGCCCCCGGGCCAGCCGGTGGGCCCGGCGAAATAGCAGCGCCAGAAGGGGGATTTGAAGCAGAAGCAAAACAACGGGTACTGCCTGGAATATGGTCATAAACATTACTCCTTTCGTTGTGGGATTCCTGTGCGCCTGGGCTCGGCAGCCTCTTTCCCCAAGGGCCGGTACAGCGCCTCCACGCACCGTACCGGCCCTCGTTCCGCCCAGGGCGGCTACAAGAGGGCGGTTATGTGACGTCGCTGGAGAATAAGCCCGTTTTGACGGCGCAGGCCCGGAGCACATCGCCTTCGGACAGCGTCAGGGGGGCCGTATAGGTCAGGGCCCCGGCGTCGTAGCGGGGGTCGCTGCCGGTGAGGGTATAGTAGATGGTGGCACCCTCCGTCGTGGTGGTGAGGGTGGTCTTGCCGCCGGAAACCGACGCCGCCGGCGCGGCGCAGACGGAGCCGGCGGCGCAGGCGGCCGCTACGCCGTTGCACTTGGGCGCCAGGACAAAGGCGTCGTGAATCATACGAAATTCCAGCAGGTCGCCGGACAGGCCGGGGGGATCCGTATGCCCCTTAAAAGACTGAATCTTGATGGGCGCAATGACGGCGGACCGGTGCACAATGAGGAAATAGCAATTCTGGGGGAAGCGACTGGTGGGCACAGGCTTGACCGCCAGGCCGTCCACCATGCCGATGGAGCCGGAAGGCAGGCTCTTACCCCCCAGGCTGTCCAGCCCGGTCCACTCGGTGGAGAGCTTCAAAGCCGGAACGTAGGCCCGCTGAATGAAGAGCGTCCCGCCTTCCTCGGGAACACCCCGGTTCAGCATTTCGTTGTGGAGCTCTACAATTTCGGTGACAATGGTCTGCTTGGTAGGCGCCGCCGTGAGGGCCTTGTGAATGCCGGCCTGGCGGGCCCACTGCTCCAGCCGGTACCGGTCCAGCTCCGGCACCACATGTTCATCCCGCTCGGCGGCCATAATCGCCCCGGCTTTCTTCACATTAAACTGCTCTGCATTGTTGCCCTTGTCCACAGACAGGCTCAGGGACTTGTCCTGAGTCATGGTAAATGTCTGCTCAAAGTCCCCCACCTCTTTGGTCTGACCAAAGCGGCTGCCCTCAGCCAGATCCCCGGCCCGGTCGTAGTCCTGCAGAGGCTCCGTCTGCAAGCTGAGCACGTGGACCGTCCGCGCTCCGGAAAACTCCAGATCCAAATCGTGGTTCATAGAGCTCTCGGTGTAGCTCCGCTGGCGGAAGCCGTCCAGCACGGCCTGCCGGTATTTTTCTCCAAAGTGCATGGTATTCATTTTGTGACCTCCTGTCATTTGTGAATTGGCACATCTCAGCCTGAATAGGCGGAGAGAAACTGGTCGTACGGCCCGTTGGCGGCCGGGGCGCCGGAATCCGATTGGGAGCCCGGCGAGGCGGCGCGGTTTTCCTGGTTTTGCGCCTGGGCGGCCAGCTGGGTCCTGAGGCGGGCAAGCTCCTGATCCTTTTCCGCCTCCTGCCAGCAGCGGTACGCCTCGGTCAGGGTTTTGGGCTGTTCGCCTACCATCTCCGGGGCCAGCCGGAGCAAATCCTCCCGGCTGAGGCTCACCTGGGGATACCGGCTGCGGAATTCCGCCAGCTCCCGGCGGGCGCGGCTCTCTTCAAGAACTTGCGTTTGGGGGGTATCTTCCATAAAATCTCCTCCTGTTTTTCTGTGTTGTCCATGCAAAAGAAAGGGGCTGCTGTTGGGGTGCGGCGCTAAGCCCACAGCGCCCTTCGGTAGGCCTCCAGCTCCCCTACCGGCTCGTCGCCGGGGGGCAGGAGATAGGTTTGAGCGAAATAACGCAGGGCGTCGGGACCGTGGGTGATCCCGTGGGGCTCCCGGGCGGCGTCGTTGGGATTGCGGGGATCATGGCGCAGGCTTTGCAGGTCGGAAATCAGTCGGGGACAGGTTCCGAAAATCCGCAGCCCCGGTTCGCCGGAGGAATCCGGACGGAGCAGCTCCTTAACTGCCATCCATCCGGCCTGCCGGTTGTTTCCCGTACGCAGCAGGCCCAAGCCGGCCTCGGCAAAAAGAGCCGCCATGGTCTTGCCCGACTCCTTGACCCGGCTCCACAGGTCCGGCGGCGCCATGGTACACACCACGCGCTCGCCCGGAGCGGTGCAGTCCAGCATCCGGCGTGCCGCCTGGGATACCACCAGATCCTTCTGAAAGTGCTCCCGGTAGACGTAGCATTTGCCCGCCGGGTCCACGGCCACCCATAGGCAAGCCAGCATATCCAGCCCATAGTCAAAGGCCCGGTACCGGGACCAGTCCGGCGGCAGAGAAAAGGGCGGGCACACATGGATTCCGGGATCAAACTCGCTGAAGTAAGCGCCGGCCAGGGCATCCCAGTCGCCGTAGCGGTGGGCGCGGCGCTTGTCCTCGGGCAAGAGCTCCAGCTGCCTGACGTAGTCCGGATTTGCCGCCATCAGGTCCCGATTGTCATCTACCGTGGCGGGAATGAAGCAATAATCTGCAGGATCCTCTCCGGGACGAAAGCGCCGGTCCAGAAACAGCCGCTTTACCCAGGCGTGGCCCACGCCCCCGGGATTGCAGGTGAGGTAAACCCGCTTGGGTATGGCGTTCGCGCCCCGAACGCAGGCCGCCAGGCCCCGGAATTCCTCCTCAGTAAAATTGGTCGCCTCGTCCAGAAACAACCAATCATAGCTCTGCCCCTGGTATTTGCCTTCCACCGAGGCCCCATAGCCGGGCAGGTTGCCAAACTTGACCGTGGAGCCGTTGCAAAAGGTGAGCACCCGGGAGGAGCGGTTGTAAGAAGCGGCCTCCGGCGGAAGCAGGCGAAGCATAGGGAGAATGAGGGTGTTTTCCATCTCGTCAAATTCCCGGCGGACCAGGAGAATCTGAATGCCGGGATACTGAAACGCGCCCCCGGCCGCCTTGTGCACCACGGCCCAGCTCTTTCCGCCGCCTCGGGCCCCGCCGTAACAGGTGTATTTCGCCCGACTGAGAAAAAAGGCCCACTGGGGCTCCGAGTTGGGTCTGCCCAGGTGAATGGGTATGGTGCTTTTTTTCATGTTTCCCCTCCTTTTGCATTCATTTGTTCGATTTCGAAGTCAAAAAAGTCCCCTTTTCCCCATTTCAAGGGCCCCCTGCCGTCTGCGCCGCCTCCCAAAAGGTCTGTCCCGGCCTCATCCTCCGGACCGGTATGGGATATCCGTACCCGGTCCCTAGAAACCCTCACGGGGCACGAGACCTGATCCGGAACCCCGGCCCCCGGCGCCATCCTGCACCCATAGGCCGGAGGAAGGGAAGCCGCCGTGCTGAGTCTGGTCTCATTGAAACGCCTCCTCCCCTCTGGGGTCCCCGGCGCCGAACACAACCCGAATTTCCACCGGACCCGTGCCGGCCTCCGGGCGGTCCGTATAGCGAATGCCGTCGCCCACGTCCTGACGGAGCAGAAACACCCCCTTGCTGCTGTTGGAGCCGCTCCATCCCTCACTGGAAAGAATCTGCCCCCGGACCCACGTGGCCATTTTGCGCAAAAGCTGGGCCTGGGGTGTGGCCTCCTCCCGGAGGACCTGGCTGAGACACGCCTCTGTGGTGTCCAGCCACGCCGCCCAATGGGGCCAGGAGGCCCGGGGAAATTCTCCCGCCGCCAAAGCCGCCTTGTAGGACGCAATCCGCCCGGCCAGCTCCTCGGCTCCCATGTCAAAGCCCATGGTCTCCCTCCTTCATCGAAAACATTTGTTTGTCTTATAGGAGGACTATACCATAGGTTTCCTGCCTTGTCAAGGTCTTTTCCAAATTTTTGTTCGCTTTCGTCTGACAGCCATGCTTCAGCCAAGGGCCCACCGCTTGACCGGAGCCGGGCGGAGCCGTTATAATGAAAAAAAGGAGGCGAGCGCTATGACCATGGGGGAGAAACTGCGTCAGGCCCGGATGGAGGCCGGACTGTCTCAGCGCCGGGTCTGCGGAGATCGGATCACACGAAATCAGCTGTCCCTGCTGGAGCACGACCGGGTGGGCCCCTCCCTGGAGACGCTCCAATACCTGGCCGGGCAATTGGGAAAACCGGTTTCTTACTTTCTGGAGGAAACGGCGCCCAATCTCCTGGCCCTGGAGCAGGCGCGGGAAAGCACGAACCCCATCCAGGCCCTCCGGGCCTTGGATGCCTACACGCCCGACGGCTCGGTTGTGGACGACTTGGCCGCTCTGCTGGAGGCAGCCCTATGTCTGGCCGCCTCCGACCGGGCCGCGTCGGAGGGCAGAGCCGCCTACGCCGGCAGCCTGGCCCAGCGGTGCCGGGCGGCCCTGGAACGGTGCGCCTTTCCGGGGCAGGTGTTGGCTCAGGGCGCTCTGCTGCGGCAGGCGGAGACTGCGGAAGAACAGGATTTTCTCTCCGCTGCCGCCCAGTGGGACGGGACTCGGGAACAGCTCCTTTTGGCCCGGCTCCGCCTGGCTCAGAACCGGCCGGACCAGGCCCTGGCCCTGCTGGAGGACCTGCCGGACCAGGTTTTGCTCCGGGGAGAAGCCCTGTACCGCCTGGGCCGGTACGCCGAAGCCCTGGAGCTCCTCCGCCGGGCCGAGTCCCAGGCTCCCCCGGCCAAGGCCCCGCAGCTCTGGCCTCTGCTGGAGGCCTGCTGCCGGGAGTGCGGCGACTATCGGGGCGCTTACGAATATGCCACCCGGCAGCGGACCGGCCCCAATCCGGCATGGTAAAGCCCCGCAGCGCGCCGGGGCTTGCGGGTTCCGGCGAATTAAGAAAGAATTAAGGTTTTCCTGCATTGAATTTTAAAAAGATTTCCGCTATTCTATCCCCGGGACAAAAAAGAATATGGAGAACGTACGATGTAGCCAAAGGAGGTTCCCATGGAACAGTGGATGGAGGCCCTGAGCCTGATCTTAAAAATCTTTACGGTCTATACCGCCATCGTCAGCCTGTTTTTCCTGCTCCCCCGGCGGAAGATCCCCCGGGCTCAGGCCAAAACCCGGTTTGCCGTCCTGCTGGCGGCGCGGAATGAAGAGGCGGTCATCGGCCGGACGGTAGGCCAGCTGCTGGCCCAGCAGTATCCTGCCGAGCTGTTTGACGTTTATGTAATTCCCAACAACTGTACCGACGACACCGAAGGCGCGGCCCGGCGGGCGGGCGCGCAGATTCTCCCCTGCCTGGGGCCGGTGCGGAATAAGGGCGACGCCCTGCACTGCGCCTTTGCCGCCTTGAAGGACTCCGGATACGACGCTTATTGCGTCTTCGACGCGGACAATCTGGTAGACCCCGACTTTTTAGCCCGAATGAACGACGCGTTCTGCGCCGGGGCGCAGGCCGCCAAAGGCAAGCAGACCGCCATGAATCCCCACGACGCCTGGATTTCCGGGTGTTACGACCTGTATTTTGAGAACTTTAACCTGCTTTACAACCGTCCACGGGGAAATCTGGGGCTGTCGGCCAAGCTGGTGGGCACCGGCTTCGCCGTGAGTCAGGCCCTGATGGACCGGCTGGGCGGCTGGAACACCGAGACCATGGCCGAGGACGCGGAATTCGCCGCCCAGTGCGCCATGGCGGGCGTCAAGGTTTGGTGGGTCCCCGAAGCCCTGACCTACGACGAAGAGCCCATCACCTTCCACCAGTCCATGGTGCAGCGGCGCAGATGGTGCAGCGGCGTCATGGCGGTGGCCGGCCGGTATCTGCCCCGGCTGTGGCGCCGCGTCCCCTCCCGGAACTTTTTCTTCTGCCTGGACTTCGCCGTCTTCCTCTCTATGCCCATGGTGCAGGTTTTGGCGCTGCTGCCCGGCATCTGGGCTGTGGCTCAGGCAGTCGCCGCAGAGAACTGGCTGATTCTGGTTGCCAGTCTTCTGTCCTTCTGGGGCGGCTTGACTCTGACCGCCCTGGCTCTGGCCCTGGTAGGGCGGCGGAAGCTGCGGCCGATGTGGAAATCCATTGTGCTGTATCCCCTCTTTACGGCATCCTGGTATCCCTTACATATCCTGGCCGTCCTGAAAAAGACCCGGGTCTGGAAGCCCATCGCCCACCGGGGACAGCCTGCCCAGTCCGTGGGCGTATCGCCCCGTTCGTAACCATTGTGGCCTGCCGCGCCCTGCGGCAGGCCATATTTATGTTTTTCCTCTGCGGCAATACCGGCGAAAAAACCGGCGGGGGGACCTTGCCGAATTTACGAAAATGCGGTATAATTACAGTAGCAGGTAGAACCTGCAATCCAGACCGGGAGGGACGGAATATGCAACATGTCATCATCACCATCGCGCGTCAGCATGGATCCGGCGGCCGCCTCATCGGCGAGTGCCTGGCCAAAAAAATGGGGATTGCCTATTACGATAAAGAGCTCATATCCCTGACTGCCAAGAAAACGGGCTTTGCTTTGGATTTTGTGAAAGAGGTGGAGGAGAAACAAACCTCCAGCTTCCTGTACAGCATTTATGCTGCCGCCGTCGTACCTTCGGTGTATGAGCAGGCCCGCAACGCTCAGTTTTCCGTCATTCGGGAGTTGGCCTCCAAAGGCTCCTGCGTCATCGTCGGCCGGGCTGCCGATTGTATTTTGAAAAACCTGCCCTATTGCGTACATGTCTTCGTCCATGCCCCCTTAGAAGAGCGGATTCGCCGGGCAACCGAGGACTATCAGGAGGCCATGGACAATCCGGAGCGCGCCCTGCAGAAAAAAGACAAGGCCCGGGCGGCTTTTTACAACACCTATTCGGAATATCCCTGGGGTGACCTCCGAAACTACGATATGGCCATCAACAGCACCATTGGAATCGAAAAATCTGCCGACATCATCCTCGACTATGTGAAAGCCAAATTCAACATGTGACATCCGGAATGAACCGCCCCGGCTCCCAACGAGCCGGGGCGGTTTTGGTTATAAAGCCCGGTCCAAAATCCCGTACGGCCAAGCGCGGGCTATCCGGAAAAGGGCGCGGGCGACCCCTCCGGCGGGACGGACGGTCCCGCCGGGGAGCTCTGCCGCAGCAGCCGCCGAATCTCCGGCAAAAGGCCCAGGCCGTCTGCGCTCCGGTGAACCTGCATTTGGACCAGCGCATGGCTGGGGTAGGCGTTGCCCTCCATGAGAGCGGGACGGTCCGGCAGGAAGCACACATCCCAGCCGCAGTATCCCAGACCCGGCACCTGCTGCGCCGCCTCCAGGACCATGGTTTTTGCCGCCTGCCAGTCGGGCAGGCAAAAGCCGGGAATCTGCGTTCCGGTGACGGGATGACGCGGGAAGCAACCTCCCCGCTTGTCCCCGGCCGGCTGGGTGACGCAGCCGGTGGTCAGATCCAGGGGCGCGCACAGCCCCCCGGCGTCCAGGTTGTCCACCGGGGTCCCGTTGCCCATGCGCAGGCAGGCGTACAGAATCCGGGGGCCGTCCCCGGTTTGCAGCGTCACAATCCGGGCCGTGTTGACCGAGCCGGGGTACAGGCCGTCCAACGCAGGGTGCTGATGAATCCGGGGCTCCACCAGAACCGCGCCCCGCTCCAGCAGCTCCCGATACAGGTCATCCGGCTCCTGCCGGGGTAGGAAAAACACATCCTGTCCGCACTTCCCCCTGGGCCGCTTGGCCACCAGCTCCGGATGAGCCCGCCAGAAAGACCGGAACTCCTCCGGCCCTGCCACCCGCAGGTCCAGAAAGGGTCGGCCCAGCTGGGAGAGAAACAGCCGGTCAAAGGTCCCCTTGTCCTCCAGGAGAAATCGCAGGGATTTCGGATTCTGCCGGTCCACCAGCCGGCGGTTCGAACCCCGGGTGAGATAGGTCCGGCGCTGCCGCCCGGTGAGAGATTCAAAGGCAAAGAGGCGGTAATCCTGAAATCCCGCGCCGTACCGCAGGGCGCACCAGACTATGTCCAGCCCCAGGAGCAGACGGCTCCCTCCCCAGCGCTGCCGGACCGCATCCACCGTCTCTGTCAAGCCGCGCAGATGAAGCGACCGGAGAACATCCGTCCAAAACCCAAGCGCCATGCCCCAAACCTCCCAGTTCGTTCTTTCCTTCAGTATATCGAACGAACCTTAAGGTTGCTTAAGAAAATACAAATCTTTTCCAGGAGAATCCCCGCCCTGCCGCTCTGCCAGGCCGCCCCAGAGGATCTCCATAAAACGCTCCATCCCCCTCCCCCGTGACGGCGGCGCCGGAAACACAATCTGAGAAAGCTCCCTGTAAGGCAGTTTCCCTGAGGGCGCCATGCTCGCCCGGCCTCGATTGCCGATTGCCTCATCTTCTCTGGAAAAAACGCTCCATTCGGGCCCTTTGACCCGAATGGAGCGAAAAATCACAGGATACGGCCTTATTCTTCCAGGGAGAAGCCGTCTTCCCGGGGCGTCAGGCTCATGGAAAAAAGCTGCGCCAAAGCCTGCGCCAGATATTGGGCGTCCCGGACTCCGGCAGTCTCATAGCAGGAGTGCATCGCCAGCTGCGGCAAGCCCACATCCACGGTGGGGATGCTCACATGAGACGAGGAGATGTTCCCCAGGGTGGAGCCGCCGGGCAAATCCGCCCGGTTGCAGAAGGTCTGGGTGGGAACTCCCGCCTTTTGGCAGGCCCGGCGGAACAGGGCGGCGGAGACGCCGTCGGTGGTATAGCGCTGATTGGCGTTGAACTTGATGACCACGCCACCGTTCATCACAGGCCGGTGGTTGGGATCGGCGTACTCCGGGTGGTTGGGATGCACCGCATGGGCGTTGTCCGCCGAGACCAGGAAGCTCCGGGCCAAAGCCCGGCGGTAATGCAGCCCCACACCGGCGCAAATCCGCACGAGCGTATCCGGCAGGAAGGTGGAGTCGGCGCCCTGCTTGGTGTTGGAGCCCACCTCCTCGTTGTCAAAGACACAGCACACAGGGATGCTCTTCCCCTCCCCGGCCTGAAGGAAGCCCTCCAGGCTGGCCCAGGCGCACTGCAGGTCGTCCAGGGCCCGGGCGGAGAGGTACTCCCCCTTCGCGCCCCAGATTCGGGCCTTTTCCCGGTTGTACAGGAACAGGTCCGTCCCCAGGATCTCCTCCGGCCGGCACCCGGCGGCCTCGGCCACCAGCTCCCGGAAGGCACCCCGGGCCTCCAGGGAGCCCAACAGGGGGATCAGATCCACCGCCGGATTGTAGGAATACCCCTCGTTGGCCTTCCGGTTCATATGAATCGCCACATGGGGAATCATGCACAGATCCCGATCCAGGTCCACCAGGCAGGAGCGGATCCCCTCTGCCGTCTCCACCAGAACCCGGCCCGCTGCGGACAGAGGCCGGTCCAGCCAGGGGGCCATGAGCATCCCGCCGTACCGCTCCACCGCCAGGCGGAGGTATACCCCGGCCGTCTCCAGCTCCGGGTTCTCTTTGATTTTAAAGCAGGGCCGGTCCGAGTGGCTGGCCGACAGCATAAAGCCCTGGGGCTTGCCCTGGGGAACCCGGAAGGCGATGAGGGCGGACTGATTCCGGGTGAGGTAGTATTTTCCCCCGGGCAGCAGCTGCCAGTCCTCCGCCTCGGACAGGGGCGTATAGCCCGCCTCCTCCAGGCGCCGGGTCAAATTGGCTACGGCATGGAAGCAGCTGGGGCTGCCGTCCAAAAAGGCCATGAGTTTCTCGATTCCGCTCATTCCGCTTCCTCCAGCAAGGCCAGGAACTGGTCGATCTCGTCGGAGAGAATCTGCAGGCCCTGCTCCCAGAAGGACCGGTCGGTCAGGTCTATATCCGCCACCCGGGCCGCCTCCTCCACGGTGCGCACCGGCGTCTCGTGGAGCAGCTTTTTATACTTGGGCAGGAAGCTCCGGCCCTCCTTCTCATACTGGGCGTACAGGCCCCGGGCGAACAGGCCGCCAAAGGCGTAGGGGAAGTTATAGAAGCTGACGCCGCCGTAATAATGGCTCTTGCACACCCACATATACGGATGCAGGCAGGACTCGTCCAAGCCGTCGCCGTAGGACTGCTTCTGTGCCTCCAGCATCATCTTGCAAAGCTCCTCTGCCGGAAGGAACTGATTCTGCCGGTTGGCAAACACGGCGGATTCAAAGCGGTACCGGGAATAGATGTCGCAGATGATCTGGGTGGCGTCGGAGAGCTGACTTTCGATCAGGGCCAGCTTCTCCTCCCGGTCCGTCGCCGCAGCAATGGCGGCGTTCATCACCACGCACTCATTGAAGGTGGAGGCCGTCTCCGCCACGGGCATGGTGTAGTCCCGGTTCAAGGGCCGCTGATCGTTTAAAATATGATTGTGGAACGCATGGCCCAGCTCATGGGCCAAGGTGACGATGTCGCTGAAGGAGCCGTCAAAATTGGTGAGAATCCGGCTTTCGTTCAGCTTTTCCACCCCGGCGCAGAAAGCGCCGCCGGTTTTGCCCGGGCGGGGATAGAAATCGATCCAGGCATTGGCAAAGGCCTCCGCCACCATATCCCGCAGCTCCGGATCAAACTGGCCGAACAAATGCAGCAAATAATCCCGCGCCTCCTCCGTGGTGTAAGTCTTGCCGCTTTTGCCCATGGGCGCAAACAGGTCGTACCAGGGCAAGCCGTTCTCATGGCCCAGCGCCTTGGCCTTGGCCCGGAGATAGGCCCAGAACTTGGGTAAATAGCGGTCTATGGCGGAGAACATGGCCTCCAGAGTGGCCCGCTGCATCCGGGCATCCTTCAGCGCCTTGTCCAGCGGGGACTCATAGCCCCGGAGCTGGGCGACGTGGATGGTCTCCAGCTTAATGGAGTTCAGGGCAAAGGCCACGGAGTCCTGGATCTTCCGGTAGCTGGCCAGCTCGGCCTCATAGGCGGCCTTCCGCACAGCCGGGTCCGGGTCATAGGCCAGATTCCGGATGGCGGAGAGGTTGGTGACGCCGTCCTGGTAATCCACCTCCACTGTACTGGTGAGATAGGCCTGCAGATCTCCCCAGGCATTGGATCCGGACAGCTGCATCCGGGCCATAATGTCTTCTCCCTGGCTGCCTAAGAGATAGCGGCTGTCCTCCCGGGCCTGGCGGAAATAAAACCGGTACTGGCGCAGCAGATCATCCGCCTCCACAAGCTGCTCCAAGTTGGGAAGCGCCGCCAGATAGGCTTGAAACCGGGCGCTGGCGCCGGCGCTTTGGCTGAAAACCGCCAGCACCTGGCCCAGGGCCGAGCTGGCCTCGGCGTCGCCGGTATCCGCCGCCTGGCGCAGAGAAGCATATTCCCCCAGGCTGTTGGACAAAGATGCAATCTGCTCCAGAGACTCTATCCCCTGGCGCAAAGCATGGGACGGCTCCATCTCCTCCAGGGATTTGGTAAAGGTATCAAACCGGCCGCAAGCCACCTTCAGCGCCTGAAGATCTCCGGCAAAATCCGGATCGGAAAACCCATGGTACAGGGAGTCCAGATTCCAACGTTCGTTCATATCATCTCTCCTTTTTCACCGGCAAAACGCCTGCTTTTCTACTGCTAGTTTTACCATGAATGGGAGATTTCGTCAACCTCAATTTCCTGCTCCCCCATCCGCGCCCGGCGGAAAAGTCCCGCCGCTCAAAAAACGGCGGCGGTTTTTCTGTCCCAAGCCCTCGTCCTGGGGCGGCGGTCCGGATGGGGGCGCCCCAGTCGGTCGGTCAATCCTTCAGGAAAATCTCCAGGACCGGCACCAAAACATCCGGCTTCACAGCAGGCAGCTCCAAAACCAGCAAATCCGCTGCCTGGGTGGCCCCCAGTGAAAAATGGTCCACCTTGCCTTCTGTAAAGCGCACTTCACTGGCGTCGTGCAGGAACTGAACATAGTCCACCTTCCCCGCCAGACCGTGGAACTCCAGGTAGGCAAAGGGATAGGCAAACAGATGCACATACAGCCGCTTCCCGTCGGCGCTTTGGGTCAGCCGGCAGTCCTGCGGCGCTTGAAAGGACGGCTCAGCCATGGTACAGCCGTAAATGGACCGGCTGTGCACCTGCATCCACCGGGCGTATACCTCCAAGGCCTCTTGGGCCCGGCTGTCCAAGTATCCCCGGGCGGTGGGGCCCACGTTCATGAGAAAATTTCCACCCAGGGAAACGGTCTCCACCAGCATCCGGATGAGCATCTCCGGTGATTTCCAGGTCATCTCGTCCCGGTAATAGCCCCAGGAGCCGGAAAGGGTCTGGCAGGCCTCCCAGGTCACCAGCTCCCCGGTCTGGGGGTGGCGGAGCCAGGCCTTGGGCTGGTACTGCTCCGGCGTCCAGACATCCTGATCCACCTCCGCCCGGTTGTCGATGATCAGGTCCGGCGCCAGGCTGCGGGCTGTGGCAATCAGCTCCTCCGATTCCCAGTCCTCCCTGCCCTTCCCCCGCATCCAGGGCGCCCCGTCGTGACGCTCCGAATAGGAAAAGTCGAACCAGAGAATATCAATCTTCCCGTAATTGGTCAAAAGCTCCGTGACCTGATTGCGCATATACCGGGCATAGCGGCGCATATCCCGGCCTTCATTCAGCGTCTGGGCCTGGGGATCGTCCCGGCGGGGATGCAGCATATCCACGGTAAAATCCGGATGATGCCAATCGATGAGGGAATAATAAAAGCCCACCCGCAGCCCCTCGGCCCGGAAAGCGTCCACATACTCCCGGAGCAAATCCCGGCCTGCGGGGGTGTTGGTACACTTATAATCGGTGTACTGGGAGTCGAACATGCAAAAGCCCTCGTGGTGCTTTGCCGTCATGACGGCATATTTCATTCCTGCCGCCTTGGCCAGCCTGGCCCACTGCTTGGGGTCATAGAGATCCGGGTCAAAGTGGCGAAAATAGCGGTCATAGGCCTCGTCGGTCATGCGCTCTCTCGTTTTGATCCACTCATGCCGGGCCGGCATGGCGTACAGGCCCCAGTGGATGAACATACCAAAGCGGTCATGGGTAAACCAGGCGGTATCGCCCGGCGTTTTCTTGGTTTGATAACTGGACATAGGTTACCTCCTGCATTTCAATGAAAAACCCCCCTCCGGGGAATGCCGGAAGGGGGATATTGACGGCAAAGGGCCGGGCGGAATTACACCAGCTCGATGACCGCCATCTCGGCGGCGTCGCCGCGGCGGGGACCCAGCCGGGTCACTCTGGTGTAGCCGCCGTTGCGGTCGGCATACTTAGGCGCCACTTCCTTAAAGAGCTTGCTCACCACATCTTCTTTGGTGATGAAGCCCATGGCCCGCCGGTAGGCAGCCAGGTTGCCCTTCTTCCCCAGAGTGATCATTTTCTCCACCACGGGCTGCACTTCTTTGGCCCGGTAAAAGGTCGTCTGTACCTTTCCGTTTTCCAGCAGCGCGGTGGTCATCTGCCGCAGCATCGCTTTTCTCTGGTCGCTGGTTCTGCCCAGCTTGCGAGTACCGAACATGCACGTTTCCTCCTTACATCATAAGGTTTAATTATTGTTGCCGGATTCTTCACTGGCCAGGGACAGACCCATCATCTCCAGCTTCTTCTGGACCTCGTCCAGGGACTTCTTACCCATATTCCGAACCTTCATCATGTCCTCGCCCGTTTTGGAGATCAAGTCCTCCACGGTGTTGATGTTGGCCCGCTTCAGGCAGTTGAAGCTGCGGACAGACAGATCCAGCTCATCAATGGTCATCTGCAGCACCTTGTTGGTGCTGGACTCCGGCTTCTCCACCACGGTGGAGGCATTGGCGACGGTCTCCGACAGGTTTGTAAAGAGGCTCAGATGATCGGACAGAATCTTGGCGCCCAGGGACACTGCATCCCGGGCGGAGATGGTGGAATCGGTCCAGACCTCCAGTGTCAGCTTGTCATAGTCGGTCATATTGCCCACACGGGTGTTTTCCACGGTGTAATTCACCTTGTAAACGGGGGTGTAAATGGAGTCGATGGGAATCACGCCGATGACAGTCTGCGGCGTCTTGTTGCGGTCGGCGGAGACATAGCCGCGTCCGTGGCTCATGGTGATCTCCATGTTGAACGTCGCCTCCGGACCCAGGGTACAGATGTGCAGGTCCGGATTCAGGATCTCCACCTCTCCGTCGGCCTTGATGTCCCCCGCCTTCACCTCGCAGGGGCCCACCGCATCCAAATAGACGGTTTTGACGCCCTGACAGTGAAGCTTGGCGATGATCCGCTTCACGCTTAAAACAATCTCCGTCACGTCTTCCTTGACGCCGGGAACGGTAGAGAACTCATGCTGGACGCCGGCGATCTTAATGGAGGTCGCAGCCGTGCCGGGCAGTGAGGACAGCAGGATTCTACGCAGGGAGTTGCCCAGGGTCGTGCCGTAGCCCCGTTCCAGGGGCTCCACCACATACTTGCCGTACGAAACATCTTCGGGAGAATCCATGCACACAATGCGCGGCTTTTCAATTTCTACCATGAATAAAGTACCCTCCTTTTCACCTGCGGGGCCGGAGCCCCGTTTCATTCAGCTTACCAATCAACGAGGGCAAAACATTACTTGGAGTACAACTCGACGATCAGGTGCTCGGCGATCTCAAAGTCAATGTCTTCCTTGGTAGGAATCGCAACGACCTTGCCCTGGAGGGTGTTTTTATCCCGATCCAGCCACTTGGGTGCAGCGACAAACGCGTCGTCCTCTTTCATTTTCTTAAAGCGGGGCTTGGAAACGCTGGCCTCGCAGACGGATACCAGGTCCCCCACCTTGACCAGGTAAGAGGGGATGTTGACCCGCTTGCCGTTCACGGTGAAATGACCGTGGTTCACCAGCTGCCGGGCCTCCCGGCGGGTAGAAGCGTAGCCCAGGCGGTAGACCACATTGTCCAGGCGGCGCTCCAGCATGCTCAGCAGCACCTCGCCGGTGTTGCCTTCGGCCCGGGAGGCCTTTTCATAGTAGCCCCGGAACTGCTTTTCCTGCATGCCGTAAACAAACTTGACCTTCTGCTTCTCCGTCAGCTGCAGGGCATACTCGGACTTCTTGGCTCTTCTCTGTCCGCCGGGGTTCTTGTTGGAAGTCTTGGAGTAACCCATTGCGGCAGGAGAAACGCCCAAAGTTCTGCAACGCTTCAGGACGGGCTGCATATTTTTAGCCATAACTCAAATTCCTCCTATTGCGAATTAGACGCGGCGTCTCTTGGGCGGACGGCAGCCATTGTGGGGAATGGGAGTGACGTCCTTGATCATCACGACTTCCAGGCCGGCGGACTGCAGGGCGCGGATGGCGGCCTCCCGTCCCTGACCGGGACCCTTGACGTAAACCTCCACCGTCTTGAGGCCGTGCTCCATGGCGGCCTTGGCAGCCGTCTCGGCAGCCATCTGGGCGGCAAAGGGCGTGGATTTCTTGGAACCACGGAAGCCCAAACCGCCGGAGGAAGCCCAGGACAGGGCGTTGCCGCTCAGGTCGGTAATGGTCACCATGGTGTTGTTGAAGGAAGAGCGGATATGCGCGGCGCCCTTCTCCACGTTTTTGCGCTCCTTGCGGCGCTTAATTACTTTCTTCGCGTTTACTTTGGCCATGTCATATCCCTCCTTTACTTCTTCTTATTGGCAATGGTCTTCTTCGGACCCTTCCGGGTCCGGGCATTGGTCTTGGTCCGCTGTCCGCGCACCGGCAGGCCGCGGCGGTGGCGTACGCCCCGATAGCAGCCGATTTCCGTGAGCCGCTTGATGTTCATTGCAACCTCACGGCGCAGGTCGCCTTCAATGGTGTAGTGATGGTCGATCACTTCACGCAGAGCGGCCTCCTGGTCTTCGGTCAGATCCTTCACCCGGATGTCCGGATCGATCCCGGCCTTCGCCAGGATTTCATTGGCGCTGGTGCGTCCAATGCCGTAAATATAAGTCAGACCAATTTCAATTCTCTTTTCGCGGGGCAGGTCAATACCAGCAATACGTGCCATACGTTTCAAGCACCTCCTATTAGCCTTGTCTCTGCTTGTGTTTGGGATTTTCGCAAATTACCATAACGCGACCCTTGCGCTTAATGATCTTGCACTTCTCGCACATGGGTTTAACGGACGGTCTTACCTTCATACTGCTTAACCTCCATTTAAGAGAAAATCTCTTATTGTAATTACTTGCTTCTCCAGGTGATCCGGCCTTGGGTCAGATCATATGGAGACATCTGAACAGTTACCTTGTCACCGGGCAAGATCTTGATAAAGTTCATTCTGAGCTTGCCGGAAATGTGCGCCAGAATGGTGTGCCCGTTGCCAATGTCAACGGTAAACATTGCATTCGGCAGTGCATCGACAACGATGCCCTCAAGTTCAATTACGTCGTCTTTTGCCAAGTTAAAACCTCCCTTGGTCCTGACTGTTGATTTCCTGGCTGCGCGCAGCCAGATCCCTTCGTAATTCGCTGTTGAGCACTTTCTCGCCAGACGAGATCTTTCTGGCGACTCTGGATTCAGCCCGAGGGATTTTCCGGACATGTTTCAACTTTTTGCGCTTGGGGTGTTCCAGCCGCCGCTCCTTGCCGTTGGCCACCAGGACGTACACACCGTCTGTTTCCAATACATAAAACAGCTTGCCCCGGTCCCGCCCGGCTACGGAGAGGACGATGTCCGATTTTGTGATTTCCATCCTACAGCCCCTCGGTGACGGTGAGAATTTCCGGCTCGCCGTCGGTAATGAGCACAGTATTTTCGTAATGGGCCGAGAGAGAGCCGTCGGCCGTAACCGTCGTCCACTTGTCCCGGAGAACCACAACCTCATAAGAGCCCTGGTTCACCATCGGCTCAATGGCCAGGGTCATGCCCTTCAGCATTCTAGGCCCATGCCCGGGGGCGCCGAAATTGCGTACCTCGGGCTCTTCATGCAGCTGCGCGCCCACGCCGTGACCTACGAAGTCGCGCACCACAGAATAACCGTTAGACTCCACATACGTTTGGATGGCATGGGAGATATCAGAGATCCGATTTCCCTGTTTTGCGAATTGCAAGCCCTGGAAAAAGCTCTGACGGGTGACGTCGATGAGCCTTTGCGCTTCCGGCGAGATCTTCCCACAGGGATAAGTCGCAGCACAGTCTCCATGGAAGCCCCGGTAATACGCCCCCACGTCAACCGAGACAATGTCCCCCTCCCGGAGCACGCGGCCGCCGGGAATTCCATGGATCACCGTGTTGTTGACGGAAATGCAGGCGCTGGCGGGGAATCCGCCATAGTGCAGGAACGACGGTCTGGCGCCCTGCTGCACGATAAAATCGTGTACGGCCTTGTCAATCTGCTTGGTGGTGACGCCGGGCCTTACCATTTCCCCTGCCAAGGCACGGGCTGCCGCGGTAATTTTACAGGCCTGGCGCATCGCCTCCAGCTCATGTTCATTCTTAATTGAGATCATGCTGCGCACCTATCGCCCTGAGAATCGCACGGTTCACGTCCTCAATGGGCTGGTTTCCCTCCACAAGCCGGAGTTTGCCGAGCTTTTCATAGAAGTCCTTGAGCGCCTCGGTCTGCTGGTGGTAAACCTCCAGGCGCCGGTGCACCGTCTCCGGTACATCGTCCTGCCGGACCGTCAGCGTTCCGCCGCACGCATCGCAGATTCCTTCTACTTTGGGGGGGTGGGCGGCGATGTGATAGGATGCGCCACAGGCGGCGCATACCCGGCGGCCCGACATCCGGGCCTCAATCACCGCATCGTCAATTTCAATGGATATCACATGGTCAATCCGGACGCCCAGCTCCTGCAGGCTCTGAGCCTGGGCTATGGTGCGGGGGACGCCGTCCAGGATAAACCCGCCGGCGCAGTCCGGCTGGGACACCCGGTCCCGCACGATGCCGAGAATCACATCGTCGGGGACCAGGAGTCCGTTGTCCATGTAATGCTTGGCCTTCCGGCCGGTTTCCGTTTCCTTGCGCATCGCTTCCCGGAGCATATTGCCGGTCGAGATGGCGGGGATTCCCAGCTTCTGCGTGAGCCGCTCCGCCTGGGTACCTTTTCCGGCGCCGGGCGCTCCCAATAAAATCAGATTCATGGGACGCCTCCCCGCTTATTCCAGGAAACCCTTGTAGTGCCGCATGAGCATCTGGGCCTCCAGGGCCTGAACCGTCTCCAGGGCAACGCCGACGACGATGATGACGGAGGTACCGCCGATGCCCAGGGCGGAAGCACCGGAAATGGTGTTGCCGGCAATGATGGGCAGCAGCGCCACAATGGCCAGGTAAATGGCGCCGAAGAAGGTAATCTTATGGATCACCCTGGCAATGAAGTCGGCGGTGGGCTTTCCGGGCCGGAAGCCGGGAATGAAGCCGCCGTTCTTCTTCAAGTTGTTGGCAATCTCCACCGGATCATATTGCACCGCCGCATAGAAATAGGCGAAGGCAATGATCAAGATGAAATACAGGAATGCGTAGAACCAGCTGGAGCTGTCAAACATGTCAATCAGGAACTGCACAAAGCCGTTGCCCGAGGTGCCGTTGGGGTTGGTAAAGGCGAAGATGGTCGCCGGCAGCGCCGCAATGGACTGGGCGAAAATGACGGGCATAACGCCGGACATATTCACCTTAATGGGCAGATTGGTATTCTGCCCGCCGTAGACCTTCCGGCCCACCACCCGCTTGGCGTACTGAATGGGGATCCGGCGCTCGGCGTCGTTGATAAAGACAATCAGCAGCACCAGAGCCGCCACGCCCACCAGGACGATGGTGGCGCCCCACCACTTCATCGCGCCGGTGGACAGGTTGGTCACCAGGCTGATGATGTTGTCGGGGATCCGGGAAATGATGTTGGCAAACAGGATGATGGAAATGCCGTTGCCGATGCCGAACTCGGTGATTTGCTCACCCAGCCACATCACCAGGGCGGAGCCGGCGGTGAAGGACAGGACGATGACCACATAGCTCAGGAAGTTGGCATCGGAGGCCAGGATGTTGTAGTTGTGCAGCATAACAGTGTACGCCACACCCATCAGCAGGCCCAGGCCGACTGTGGTATACCGGGTAATCCGGGTCAGCTTCTTCTTGCCTACCTCGCCCTCTTCCTTGGCCATCCGCTCCAAAGCGGGGACGGCGATGGTGAGCAGCTGGATGATGATGGAGGCGTTGATATAGGGCTGGATGGACAGCGCCAAAACCGTCGCCTCGGAGAAGGCCGAGCCGGAGAGGGTGTTGTAGAAGCCCAACACCGTGGTGGACAGGGTCTGATCAAAGAAGGTCCGCAGAGCCGCCACGTCCACACCCGGGACGGGAATCCGGTTGCCGATCCGGTAGATAAAGAGGATCAGCAGGGTAAACAGAAGCTTCTTTCTCAGGTCTGCGATCTTCCAGGCGTTGCGGAACGTGGTAAACACTTACACCACCTCGGCCTTTCCACCTGCCTGCTCAATTTTTGCTTTGGCAGATTCGGAGAACGCAGCGGCCTTTACGGTGAGCTTCTTGGTCAGCTCGCCTCTGGCCAGGACCTTCAGACCGTATTTGCAGTTGGAAATCAAGCCCTTTTCCAGGAGCGCGGCGGCATCCACAACGGCGCCGTTGTCGAATCCCTCCAGCTCGGAGAGATTCACCGCCGTCAGGCGCTTGGCAAAAATATTGTTGAAGCCCCGCTTGGGAACGCGCCGGGCCAAAGGCATCTGACCGCCTTCGAAGCCGATGCGGACCTTGCCGCCGCTGCGGGCCTTCTGGCCCTTATGGCCCCGGCCGGCGGTCTTGCCGTTGCCGGTACCGGTGCCGCGGCCCTTCCGCTTGCCCACCTGGGTGGAGCCGGCGACAGGAGAAAGTTCAGAGAGTTTCATTTCGTCCCTCCTTATTCTACTTCGGTGACCTGGAGCAGATAGCCGATTTTTGCAATCTTGCCGCGGGTCTGGGTGTTGTCAGGCTGAATCGTCGTCTGGCCGATCTTCCGAAGGCCCAGGGATTCCGCCGTAGCAATGTGCTTCTCAAGACGGCCGTTCAGGCTCTTAACCAGCGTGATTTTCAAATTAGCCATGTTAATTGCCTCCTTAACCAACGATTTCTTCTACGCTCTTGCCCCGGACAGCGGCAACCTGCTCCGGACCGCGGAGGGACTCCAGGCCCTGCATGGTGGCCTTGACCACATTCTGGGGGTTGTTGGAGCGCAGGCATTTGGCACAGATGTTCCGGATGCCCACCGCCTCCATCACGGCGCGGACAGCGCCGCCGGCGATGACGCCGGTGCCTTCCGGCGCGGGCTTCAGCAGAACGGAGCCGGCGCCGAAGATGCCGATGACCTCATGGGGGATGGTGGAGCCGGCCAGGGTGATTTTCACCATGTTCTTCTTGGCGTCCGCAATGCCCTTGAGAATGGCCTCAGAGACCTCGGCGGCCTTTCCCAGGCCGTAGCCGACGGTGCCCTTGCCGTCGCCCACAACGACCAGAGCGGAGAACTTCATGACGCGGCCGCCCTTGACGGTCTTGCTGACCCGGTTCAGGTAGACAACCTTCTCAATGAGTTCCGGGGCGTTGTTGTCGTTCGACTTATTGTAAGCCATGTTTCTTCCTCCTCCTTAGAACTCCAGGCCGCCTTCGCGGGCGCCCTCAGCCAGGGCGGCCACGCGGCCGTGATAGACATAACCGCTGCGGTCGAAGACGACTGCGGAAATGCCCTTCTCCTTGGCCCGCTGCGCCAGCGCCAGGCCCACCCGCTTGGCGGCCTCGCAGTTGCCGGCGGCGCCCTCGAAGCCCTTGTCCAGAGTGGAAGCGGAGACCAGCGTGGTTCCGTTCACATCGTCAATGAGCTGGGCATAGATGTTCGCATTGCTGCGGTAAACGTTCAGGCGGGGTCTGCCGGGCGTGCCGGAGATCTTACCGCGGACGCGCACATGGCGCTTCTGACGCATCGCGTTCTTATCGGTTTTCCTTACCATAGTGGCACACCTCCTCAATTATTTCTTACCGCCGGTTTTACCCGCCTTCAGGTGGATAACCTCGGTGGAGTATCTGACGCCCTTGCCCTTGTAGGGTTCGGGAGGTCTCTTTCCGCGAACCTCGGCGGCAAACTGACCTACGACCTGCTTGTCGATGCCGCGAATGACAACCTTGTTGGCGGCGGGCACGTCGATGGTGATGCCGGGGATCTCGTCGACCACAACCGGGTGGGAAAAGCCCAGGCTCATCACCAGCTGATTGCCCTTCTTCTCGGCTCTATAGCCCACGCCGACGATGTCCAAATCCTTGCTGTAGCCCTTTTCCACACCCACAACCATGTTATACAGCAGGGTGCGGGTCAGGCCGTGCAGGCTCTTGTGCAGGTGCTCGTCGTCGGGACGAGAAACGGTCAGGACGCCGTTTTCCTGTTTGATGATCATATCCGGATGAAAGGTCTGCGTCAGCGTACCCTTGGGACCCTTCACCGTCACCACGTTGCCGGCCTCAATGGTCACAGAGACCTCTGCAGGTACCGCAATGGGGTGCTTACCAATTCTAGACATGCTGCTACCTCCTTACCATACAAAGGCCAGGACCTCGCCGCCGACGTGAAGCTCTCTGGCCTTCTTGTCGGTCATGACGCCCTTGGACGTGGAAATGATGGCAATGCCCAGGCCCTTGAGGACCTTGGGGAGCTCCTCGGCGCCGGCGTATACCCGCAGGCCGGGCTTGGAGACGCGACGCAGGCCGGAGATGACCTTCTCCTTCTTGCCCACATATTTCAGTGTAATGTGAATGTTCCCCTGCACGCCCTCGTCGGTGACCTGGAATGCCTTGATATAGCCCTCGTCCAGCAGGATCTGGGCAATGGCCTTCTTCAGGTTGGAAGCAGGCACATCCACGGTGTCGTGCTTGGCAGAGTTCGCGTTCCGGATTCTGGTCAGCATATCTGCTACGGGATCGGTGATTTGCATGTTGATATCCTCCTTACAGAAGTTACGGGCTGAACCCGTGAAGGCACGGGAGTATCGGGAGAATGCGAGCCCCACAAAGGCCCCATCTTCTCCGGACTTCCCGGGCTTTTTGACATTTACAATCTCTTCCGGGCCATGCCGGAAGCTCCGGGCCTCCTCCGGGAGGCGGCCGGAGAGAAACCGCCTGTTACCAGCTGGCCTTCCGGACGCCGGGAATCTCGCCCTTATAGGCCAATTCCCGGAAGCAGATCCGGCATACGCCGTAATCCCGCAGGTAGGCGTGGGGCCGGCCGCAGATCTTGCAGCGGTTGTAGCGGCGGGTGGAGTATTTGGCCTCGGCCTGCTGCTTCAGGATCATAGCTTTCTTTGCCATAATTCCAATCCCTCCTTAGTTATAGAAAGGCGCGCCGAGCTGGGTGAGCAGCTCCTTGGCCTCCTCGTCGGTGGTGGCGGTGGTGCAGATGCAGATGTCCATGCCGCGGATCTTATCCACCTTGTCGTACTCGATCTCCGGGAAGATCAGCTGTTCCTTCAGGCCGAAGGCATAGTTGCCGCGGCCGTCAAAGGAATTGGGGTTGATGCCCCGGAAGTCGCGGACCCGAGGCAGCGCCACGCTGAACAGCCGGTCCAGGAACTCATACATCTTGTCGCCCCGGAGGGTCACCTTCACGCCGACGGTCTCGCCCTCACGCACCTTGAAGTTGGCCACGGACTTCCGGGCCTTGGTGGTGATGGGCTTCTGTCCGGTGATGGTGGCGATGTCCTTGCAAATCGCCTCAATTTCCTTGGCGTTGTTCTTGCTCTCGCCGCAGCCCACGTTGACAATGATCTTGTCCAGCTTCGGGATCTGCATCACGCTCTTATAGTGGAACTTCTTCATGAGTGCGGGAGCAATCTCGCTGGTGTACTTTTCTTTCATTCTGGCAGCCATGTGTTTGCTCCTCCCTCTTAGATTTCGGCGCCGCACTTGGTGCAGACGCGGGTCTTCTTTTCGCCCTCGACCTGGAAGCCGATGCGGACGCCCTTGCCGCACTTGCCGCAATACAGGGCGACCTTACAGGCGCGGATGGGGGTCTCCTTCTTCACGATGCCGCCCTGCTCGCCCTGCTTACGGGGCTTGGTGTGGCAGGTGGCGACATTGACGCCTTCTACGATGACCTTGTTGTCCTTGGGCATGGCCACCAGAACCTTGCCCTTTTTGCCCTTGTCCTTGCCGGACAGGACAATCACTGTATCATTCTTTTTGATATTCATTCTGGTTCATCCCCCTTAAATGACTTCGGGAGCCAGGGAGAGGATCTTCATGTAATCCTTCTCGCGGAGCTCTCTGGCCACCGGTCCAAAAATACGGGTGCCGCGGGGATTCTTATCCTCCTTGATGAGGACGGCGGCATTTTCGTCAAAGCGGACGTAGGTGCCATCCTCACGGCGAACGCCGCGCTTGGTACGGACGATCACGGCCTTGACCACTTCGCCCTTCTTGACGGTTCCGCCGGGCGCGGCCTTCCGGACCGAGGCGACGATGACATCGCCGATGTTGCCGTACTTCCGCTTGGAGCCGCCCAAAACGCGGATGCAGTGGATTTCCTTGGCGCCGGTATTGTCGGCAACCTTCAGATAGCTTTCCTGCTGAATCATCGTTGTCCGACCTCCTTACTTAGCCTTTTCAATGATTCTGACCAGTCTCCATCTCTTGTCCTTGGACAGAGGCCGGGTCTCCATAACCTCCACGGTATCGCCAACGCCGCACTGATTGTTCTCGTCGTGGGCCTTCAGCTTATAGGTCCGCTTCAGGATCTTCTTATACAAAGGATGCTGCACGCTGTCCTCAATGGCCACCACAATGGTCTTGTCCATCTTATCGGAGACGACCTGACCAACTCTGGTTTTCCGGAAAGCTCTTGTATTTTCACTCATGTTCGCTTACCTCCTCAGACCTTGGTCTCTTTCTCACGAATAATAGTTTTGATGCGGGCAATGTCCTTCTTGACAGCGCTGATCTTAATGGGATTGTCCAGCTGGTTGGTGGCGTGCTGCATACGCAGGAAGAAGAGATCCTTCTTCAGGTCGGCCAGCTTGGCCTCCAGATCCGAAACGGACATCTTACGGATTTCTGTTGCCTTCATCATCATTCACCACCAATCTCAGTATCCAGGTCTTCCTTCTTGACGATGCGGGTCTTGATGGGCAGCTTGTGCTGAGCCAGACGCAGGGCCTCCCGGGCCACTTCCTCGCTCACGCCGCCGATCTCAAACATCACCTTCTGGTTCTTGACAACGGCCACCCAGGTCTCGGGCGCGCCTTTACCGGAACCCATACGAACGCCCAAAGCCTTTTTGGTAATGGGCTTGTCGGGGAAAATCTTGATCCAAACCTTGCCGCCGCGCTTGGTGTAACGGGTCATGGCGATACGGGCGGCTTCAATCTGATTGCCGGTGATCCAGCCGGGCTCCATGGCCTGAATGCCGTACTCACCGTAGACCACCTTGTTTCCGCGGGAGGCGACGCCGGTCATCCGGCCGCGCTGGACCTTGCGGTACTTCACTCTCTTGGGCATTAACATCAGCGGTTGCCTCCTTCCCGGCGATTATTGTGGCTGCGCTCGCCGCCGTCTCTCCGGTCGCCCCGGTAGCCGCGGCCGCCGTCCCGGCGGTCTCCGCGGCGGTTGTCCCGGCGATCCCGGCGAGCAGGTGCGGGCTCCGGCGCAGGTGCGCGCAGGGTGGTGTTCAGCACCTCGCCCTTGTAGATCCAGACCTTGACGCCGATGCGGCCGTAGGTGGTGGCGGCTTCGGCAAAGCCGTACTCAATGTCGGCCCGGATGGTCTGCAGGGGGATGGTGCCCTCGTGATAGGACTCGGAGCGGGCGATTTCCGCGCCGCCCAGACGGCCGCCGCAGGTGACCTTAATGCCCTTGGCGCCCAGACGGGTGGCCTGCTGCATGGCCTTCTTCATGGCCCGGCGGAAGGAAATACGCTTCTCCAGCTGCTGGGCGATGTTCTCAGCCACCAGCTGCGCGCTCAGGTCGGGGCTGCGAACCTCTACGATATTCAGGTTCACGCTCTTGCCCAGACGGGCTTCCATATCCTTGCGCAGGTTTTCGATCTCCGCGCCGGCCTTGCCGATGACGACGCCGGGGCGGGAGCAATGAATGTTGATTTTGACTCTCGCGTTGTTCCGCTCGATCTCGATTTTGGCGATGCCGGCGGAATAGAGCTTGTTCTTCAGATACTTGCGGATGTTGTAGTCCTCCACAACCAGATTGCCCACCTGGTCGGCGCGGGCATACCAGCGGGAGTCCCAATCCTTGATCACGCCAACGCGCAGTCCATGGGGATTAACTTTCTGTCCCATAGCTACCTCCTGCTTAAGCCTTCTCACTCACACCGATGGTGATGTGAGTGGTTCTCTTGAGAATCCGATTGTAACTGCCCTTTGCCCGGGGCATGCCGCGCTTCAGGGTGGGGCCGGGGTTGGCCACCACGGTGGAGACGTACAGGTTCTCCACATTCATCCCATTGTTGTGCTCGGCATTGGCCACAGCGCTCTTCAGGAGCTTCAGCATGGGCTCGGAAGCAGCCTTGGGAGTCTGCATCAGGTACGCAGTGGCGATCTTCACGTCCTTGCCGCGGATCATGTCGCACAGCAGCTTCACTTTCCGGGGAGACATGCGGACGTATTTCACATGTGCTAAGGCTTCCATTCCAGTTCCTCCTTACTTCGAGTTGGTGGTCTTGCTGCCAGAGTGGCCCCGGAAGGTTCTGGTGGGAACGAATTCGCCCAGCTTATGGCCCACCATGTCTTCGGTGATATAGACAGGGACATGCTTGCGGCCGTCGTGGACGGCGATGGTATGACCGACGAAGGAGGGGAAAATGGTGGAGGCTCTGGACCAGGTCTTCAGAACCTTCTTTTCACCGGCCTTGTTCAGCTCCTCGACCCGCTTCAGCAGCTCGGGCGCCACGAAAGGGCCTTTTTTAATACTTCTGCTCATTCGTTCATATCCTCCTTACTTGGCGTTTCTGCCCTTGACGATGAACTTGTTGGTGGGATTCTTCGTCTTACGGGTCTTGTAGCCCATAGCCGGCTTGCCCCAGGGAGTCACAGGGCCCGGACGGCCGACCGGAGCGCGGCCCTCGCCGCCGCCGTGGGGGTGATCGTTGGGGTTCATAACCGAGCCGCGCACCGTGGGACGGATGCCTATGTGACGGGTCCGGCCGGCCTTGCCGATGTGGATGTTCTCATGATCCAGATTGCCCACCTGGCCGATGCAGGCCGTGCAATTCATCCGCACATACCGCACCTCGCCGGAGGGCAGGCGGACCTGGGCCAGCGCGCCGTCCTTGGCCATGAGCTGGGCGGCGGCTCCGGCGGAGCGGACCAGCTGTGCGCCCCGACCGGGATTCAGCTCCACATTGTGGATCACGGTACCCACGGGGATGTTGGCGATGGGCAGGCAGTTGCCGGGCTTAATATCGGCCGTGGCGGAGGAGACGACCTTGTCTCCGGCCTTCAGGCCGTTGGGAGCCAGGATGTAGCGCAGCTCCCCGTCCTCGTATTGCACCAGGGCGATGAACGCGCTGCGGTTGGGGTCATATTCCAGGCGGAGCACCTCGGCGGTCATATCCGTCTTGTTCCGCTTGAAGTCGATGATGCGGTATTTCCGCTTGTTGCCGCCGCCACGGTGGCGGACGGTAATTCTGCCGTAGCTGTTGCGACCGGAGTTCTTCTTCAGGGTCTCAACCAGGCTGCGCTCAGGTTTGGCCTTTTTATCCACGCCGTCGAAGGCAGAAACGGTCATATTTCTGCGCGCCGGGGTATAAGGCTTAAATGTTTTGATAGCCATTTGCGTTACGCTCCTTTATTGAGATTTGAATTAGACCATACCCTCGAAGAACTCGATGGTCTTGGAATCGGCCGTCAGGGTCACCATGGCCTTTTTGTAGGCGGCGCGGCGGCCTTCGGGATACGAGCCGGTGCGCTTTTTCTTGCCCAGCATCCGGATGGTGTTGACCTTCGCCACCTTGACGCCGAAGATCTCCTCGACGGCCTGCTTGATCTCAATTTTGTTGGCGTCCAGGGCGACCCGGAAAACATACCGCTTGTCGGCCACGGACTCCATGGACTGCTCCGTGATCACCGGCTTGATGATGATATCGTAAGCGTTCTTCATTACGCGAACACCTCCTCGATCTTGGCCAGGGCGGCCTGATCCAGAACCAGCTTCTTGGCGTTCAAAATGTCATAGACATTGATGAGGTTGGCAAAGGTGATCTCGCAGCCGGGGATGTTCCGGCCGGACCGGACCACATTGGCGTTGGGCTCGGCGGTGACCACCAGGGGCTTGCTCTCGGCATGAACGGCGGACAGGAACTTGGCAAATTCCTTGGTCTTGATCTCATTCATCTGAATGGAATCGATGACCACGATGTCCTGCGCGGCCGCCTTGGCGCTGAGAACGGACTTCAAAGCCAGGCGTCTGACCTTCTTGTTCAGACGGTAGCTGTAATCCCGGGGCTTCGGGGCGAATACCACGCCGCCGTGGGTCCACTGGGGAGCCCGGGTGCTGCCCTGACGGGCCCGGCCGGTTCCCTTCTGTCTCCAGGGCTTCTTGCCGCCGCCGGAGACCTCGGCGCGGGTCAGAGCGGACTGGGTGCCCTGACGGCAGTTGGCCAGGTGGTTCTTGACCACGTCGTGGACCACAGACTCGTTGGGCTCGATGCCGAACAAAGCTTCGGAGAGTTCGATCTCGCCGACCTGCTTGCCGGACATATCGTAAACAATCGTCTTAGGCATGATTTAAGCTCTCCTTTCCTTAGCCTCTGGCGGAAGCCTTCTGGGGATTCCGGCCGGAAGCCTTCTGCGGGTTCTTGCTGATGCCGGCGTCGCCGCGCTTGACCTTGTTGTGCTTGACGGTGGACTTCACATAGACCAGCCCGCCCTTGGGGCCGGGAATGGCGCCGCGAATGACCAGCATATTCAGCTCGCTGTCCACCTTCACCACATCCAGATTCTGAATGGTGACCCGCTCCACGCCCATCTGGCCGGCGCCGATCTTGCCCTTAAAAATCCGGGAGGGGTCGGAGGAGGAGCCCATAGAGCCGGCGTGGCGGTGCACAGGGCCGCCGCCGTGGGTCATGGGAGTCCGTCCGGCGTTCCAGCGCTTGGCGACACCCTGATAGCCGTGGCCCTTGGAGATGCCGGCCACGTCTACCTTGTCGCCGGCGGCGAAGGTATCGGCCTTGATCACGTCGCCCACGTTCAAGTCCGCAGCGGCGTCCAGCTTAAACTCCTTCAGGTGCTTTTTGAGCTCTACGCCGGCTTTCTTCAGGTGGCCGGCCTCGGGCTTGGACAGCTTGGACTCCTTCGCATTCTCAAAGCCCAGCTGCACGGAAACGTAACCGTCTTGTTCCAGGGTTTTCTTCTGGGTCACGACACAGGGGCCGGCCTCGATGACGGTGACCGGAATGACCTTGCCGCTCTCATCGAAGATCTGGGTCATGCCCACTTTTTTGCCGATGATTGCTTTTTGCATGTTTTCTTCTCCTTTTTAGGTTATTGGTTGGCGGCAGCCATTGGGCAACTGCCGGCAACATGACCCGTCCGTCCTATTGACAGACTGTGGCGGGCAAGCTGCGCATCCTGACGAGGGAATTACAGCTTTATCTCAATCTCAACGCCAGCCGGCAGATCCAGGGACATCAAGGACTCCACGGTCTTCTGGTTGGGGTTGAGGATATCGATCAATCTCTTGTGGGTTCTGCGCTCGAATTGCTCGCGGGAATCCTTGTACTTATGGACGGCCCGCAGGATGGTGACGACCTCTTTCTTGGTCGGCAGGGGGATGGGGCCGGAGACGGAAGCGCCGTTGCGCTTGGCGGTCTCCACAATCTTCGCCGCGCTGGCGTCGATGAGCTGGTGATCATAGGCCTTCAGCCGGATTCTGATCATTTGGTTTGCCATGTTGCAATTTCCTCCTTGAAAAACGTACTCAGTTTTTGTGGCTGGGTACGGTCGAACTTCCTGTCCGCGCCGCCGTGCGTATCATTCTCGCCAATGAAAAATGGCCGACGCAAGCCGACCTTCTCCCCCAGGCGCAGCGATATACGCAGGCGCAAGCAGGACCGTTCAGCCGCCCGATGACCGGACATACTCCGCAGAAGTTACCGGCTTTCGCCGCAATCTCCTACATCATCGCATTCTGCGCGCAGAGTTCACCCACACGCGCTTTCCTATAATACAACAATTTGGATTCCATGTCAAGGGAAATTTTGATAAAATTTTTTGCCTCCATGGAGCCGGAGGGGGTTTTTCCTCCCCCTCACGCCGCCTCGCCTGCCCTGCGGCATCCGGCGGTCCCCCTCGCTGCAAACTATACCCAAAAACAACAACGATTCCCGATTGGGGTTCCTCTTCCTGCGGCAGATTTTCGGGACGGCCCATCGCCGCTTGGACGGCACTTCCCGCAGTCTGTAGGGGCCGTACCCTTCTCTTCCCCCCTCAGCGGCGTTACAGTCCCCCTTCGGACCTTGCGCCACCAATTATAAATGCCCCAGGGCAAGCGCGCCCTGGGGCATGGGGGAAATTATTTGGAGAAGGCTTCGCAGTAACGCTGCAAGATGGTGGCAATTTGCGCCCGGGTCGCCGTACCCTTGGGGGCCAATCTTCCTTCCATGCCCTTCAGCAGCCCTTGCTCCACGGCCCAGGTCATGGGCGTCACGGCGTAGCTGCTGATGCCGGATGCGTCGGGATAGCCGGTCAGGTCGCCCGTGACGGAAATCTCTTCCCCGGCGAACTGAGCGTAACGCGCCAGGAAGGTAACCAGCTGCTCCCGGGTTACGGGGGCGTTGGGGGCGAAGACCGTATCGGTCAGGCCCTTTCCGATTCCGGCCTCATAGGCCCAGGCCACGGCCTCGGCGTAATACCGGCCGCCGGAGACGTCGGTGAAGGGCGCCGTCCCTTCGCTCTCCGGCTCACCGGCCAGGCGGTACAGGATGGTCACGATTTGGCCCCGGGTCAGGATTCCCTCGGGCCGGAACTGTGTATCGCTCACGCCCTTCATCAGGCCGTTGGAAACGGCGAAGTCCACGCCCTCGTGATACCATCTGCCGGTGTCCACGTCTGTAAAGTGGGCGGAGGGGCACGCCAGAGCCTCGGTGAAGCCGTCCCGGTAGGAGTAGCCGCAGCGCAGGCAGGTGTGCTGGGTATACCCTTCGGCCCCCTCTTGGGCCTCCACAACCGTGACCTGGAAGTCATGGCCCAGGGCGTCTGTGTGATCGTCCACATAGCTGTCGCCGCAGACGGAGCAGGTGTAGGTGGTGTATCCGCCCTCGGTGCAGGTGGGCGCCGTGACCACGGCCTCGTATTGGTGGCCCTTGGGCAGGATTTCCCGGGAGACAACCGCGCCGCAGATCTCGCAGGTCACGGTGACGGAGCCGTCCTCGGTACAGGTGGCGGGTACGGTCTCGGTTTTGGTCTTCTCATGGGCGCAGGGCAGCACCTCTACGATGCAGTAATCCTGGACGCCTGTGGCCTGAGAGACGGCCCGGATGTATGCATAGCCCTGAGAAACGCCGGTGACCGTACCGGTTTCGTCCACGGTAGCCACGCCGGGATCAAAGGATTCCCACTGTACGCCGGTATGCTTTTCCAGGGTGGGCGTGGGAGAAAGCACGGCGGACAAGCTCCGGCTTTCAGCCACGGACAGGGTCATACGGTTGGTATCCAGCTCCAGCTTCTCCGGCAAGATCGCCTCGGAGACGACGGCGAAATCCAGAGAATATTGACCGTCTTTTGTGGTGGCCCGGATGTAGCTGATGCCGGGCTCGCTGGGCGTGTAATAGGCCGCGTTCAACACGGTACCGTTGATGTTCACGCCTTCTTCCGTGGTCAACTCGCCCCGGCCGGAGACAATCTCCCAGTCAAAGGGACCGTAAACGTCTGTGGGACGTTCATAGACCGTTCCGCTGGATGTCCCGGCGGGATTTCCCGGAGACACGACGCCGTCGGCCCGGATGACCAAGGTGTCGGTCTGAGAGGGAGGGGTAAAGTACACCTGGATTTCTCCGGTCCGGCTGTCGTAGGTAAAGTCCTTCCGCCAGCTGTTGGTCATCTCGTACTCGTAGCCGCTTTCATAGCGGGTGAAGACGCGGATGGACTCGGGCAGGGCGTAGCCCTCCTCATGGACCAGCTTACCGGTCCAGCTGCTGTTTACGCCGCAGAAATCGGGGCCGTCCAAAATTAGGCCTTCAGCCGGGTCCAGAGTATGGTCGCTGCTGGAATTGTAATCCTTGGCCGTGCACAGGGCCACAGGCGCAACAATATGGGCGGCGGTATCGTTATACTTGGCAACCAGGGTGGCGGTGCTGCCCTGGGTTACATATACGCTCTGGTCGCCATAGCTCAGCCCGGAGACCAAGTCCTCATCGGAGCTGTTTGTATACAGATCCTCCCAGTCGATTTTCATCGTCCGAGTCACCCCATTGAGGGTAACCTCCAGAGTAGCGGAAGCGCCGGGAATGAGGATATCCGGGTCTCCCGTAGCGCTGTAATTCAGGTACAGCTCGGCGGAAAGGCCGTCGGAGCTGTTCTGACTGCAGGTGATGAGGCCGGCGTACAAATCCGGATCGTCCTCATTGACCTCCCACCGCTTGGTGGTAATCTCCGCGTCGGCGGGGTACAAATCCGTCGCTTTGACCACGATGGAGCCGTTGGGCTTTAACCCGGAGAAGGATTCCACAGACAGCTGGAAATCCTGCAGCTCCGTGGTGCGCTCCTTGACCGCTACGACGCAGACGGCGGAGTCCTCCCCGGCGCTCACGGTGATGACGGTCTGGCCGGGCGCCAGCGCTTCCACACGGCCGAACTCATCGATGGTCGCCACCTCGGGGTTGCTGGAGGTCCGGGTGATGACATGGCCCTCCAGGCCGGTATTGTCGTTGACGCTGAGATCAAAAGCTTCGCCCGGATGCATCAGAGCCGCCACCTGAGACAGGACCAGGCCCTGGGTGGGATCTGCCTTCACGGCATAGGTCCGGTCGTTAAGGCCATAGTCGCCGCAGGAGATGTACACGTTGCCGGTCCATTCATAAGAGCCTGTGTACTCCGTCACATCGGCGGTAAACGTATAGGTTTTGGTGTCCGGATCGAAAATGCTCTGGCTGTAAAAGGGATTATACATGTCCAGACCGTATTCCTCCACCACTTTACCGGTGGAATCGGTATAGGTCCGCTTGACCAGAGGATGGATTTCTACGGAGGCGATGGAACCGTCATCGTAGACCGTACCGGTCATGTAGGTTCTTCCGTCCTCCTCATAGACGGAGACGGTGTTGTTTTCCAGCTTGGGCGCCACGGTGTCCACCTGAATGTCAAAGGAAATGACGTCGCCGGTCAGATCCATGGCGTGGCCGTGGAAGGTGGGCTCGTTTTCGCCGGGAACGATGGACTCGAAATCCGTCACCCAGCGGCCGGCCTCCTCATTCCACACCGTTTCGCCATAGTCTCCCTCTCCATAGGCGGTGATGGAGTAAACACACTCCGTACCGCTGGGCAGCACGTTTCCGTTTAGATCCGTGCCGTCCCAATAGCTGTTGGTAAAATAGTACTGAGAAGAGGGCAGCGCTGCGGAGTAGGCGCTGTTCCACAGAGACTTGAACTGGTAGGTGGCGTAATCCCGGTAGTACAGCTCGTTGGTTTGCTTGTCCCGGACCTCCACCACCATGAGCTTGGCCTCCCGGAGCTGATAGAGAATAAAGTCGTCTATTTGGTCCAGGTAGCCGTCGCCGTTGGGGGAAATGGCGAAATTTTCTTGATGGTATACGCTTTGCTCGTTGGATCTGGAATCGAACATATTTTGGCCCAGGTCTACAAAGCCGATGGCCGATCCCTCGGAGAGCATGACGCTGCCAAGAATGGACGTGGCCCAGGTGGAGGGATTATTCCGTACATTTTCCCCGTCCTCCGGCGTGTCGTACCACATGGAGCTGTCAAAAATAGGCGCGGCGGTCCAATCGCCGTAGAAGGCCAGGAAAGGCAGGCCGATTTGCGGATGTTCGCCGGTGGAGTCGGTGAGGATGACAAAGCCCTCCACATAGGCGCCGTTGGCAAAGAGGGAATCCAAAAGCGCCTTCTCCTCTTGGGTCAAGGTGACGGTCTTGCTGACCTGGACGCTGCCGGAAGCGGGAACCGTCACGGTACCCAGGTCCACCTCCCGCAGCAGAACATCGCTGTCCAGCATAACGGAGGCCTCGCCCCACCGGCTCTCGGCAGTGCCGGTGTCGGGCCGCAAAACTGCCGCTTTGGCCGTGTAGGTCAGGGGCTCGTCGGTCAGGTTATGAACCTCAAAATTCATGGTATAGCGGCCGGTCTTCTCCGGGTCGTCCTTCAGCTCCAGCTTTCCCACGTTCTGCCCGGCCACGGAGATGTAAGCCGGTGTGGTAACGGCGCCTGCCGCGTTCACCAGGCCCGCGCCCTGCAGCCGGGGAGAGTAATACACGCCCTCCGGGTCCTTCTGCGGCAGCGCGGTGCTGACCAGCAGCTGACTGGTGAGGCTGCTCGCCGCCGTCTTGGAGGTGATTTGCAGGCTCTCCTGGACATACTGCTCCACCAGAGCGGCCAGTCCGGTCATATGGGGAGCAGCCATGGACGTGCCGCTCATCATGCCGTAAGCGCCGGTATAGTCGTCATAATAGCCGCCGGGGTCTTGGGGACTGTAGGTCTGATCCACAACGGCGGACCAGATATTGCCGCCGGGGGCCGTGATCTCCGGCTTCAGCTCCAGGCCGGGGCCTGCGCCCCAGGAGGAGAAGACAGACATTTGATAGCCGGTATCCGAGGAGACAATCTCATCCTCCGCCAGGACGGTCATGGTGACCTTGCCGGACTGAGCCGCCTCAACAATGGCGTGGCCGTCCTTGCCGGAGATGAAAGCAGAGGTGATGTAGGCGCCGTCGGTGCTCATGTAAATGAGGTCTGTAGCATTGGGGTCTTCGTCATAGACGATGACGGCCAGCACGCCGTAGGCAGTGCCGTCCCAATTGACGCCGGAAAAGGACATGGCATTGTTGATTTTATCCAAGAAGGATATCCCGCCGCCCCGCTTTACCAGGGCCACGCCGGTCTTGCCGCCGTTATAGCCGTTGTTGAAACCGGCGGCGGCGTAGTCGTTATAGGTTCCATAGCCGTCCACCGGGATGATTTCCACCGGCTCTTTCCCGGCAAATTTGTACTTCATGGCGATCTCCGTGGTATCGGAGAAAGCGGCCTTGTGCTCGGCGCCCTCCCCATCGGTCCACACCAGGACGGACTGGGCGGCGATGGTATTATCAATCGACGCCACAGAGAGGTTGGAGCTGTACACAGCAGGGGCGGACATCATGGAGATCTCCGGATCGGAGACCAGGGGATAACCGCCGTACTGATTGTTCGCACTGGAGTAAGCGGCGTTACCGGCGGAGGTCATGAAGATGATGCCGGTCTCCTGCAGCCGGGCGTAGGCCTCGTTGGCGGCGGCGTCGTCCTCGGCAAAGCCGTTGTCGGAGCCGAGAGACAGGTTCACCACATCGGCGCCCAGGCTGGCGGCGTCCTCCAAGGCATTGAGGATCGCGGTCTCCGGAGCGCCGCTGTCGGAATCCGGGAACACCTTCATCGCCAGAATCTGCGCGTCGGGGGCCACGCCGGAAAAGAGGATCTCTCCCTCCTCGCTTTCCGCATAGCCGGCAACGGTGCCGGAGACGTGGGTGCCGTGATCGCTGCCGGCGGGCTGCACATTGATGTCGCCGTCGGCGTAATCGCAGGCATAAGGCACCTTGCGGTTTTTGTACAGGGCGTTGTTGCTGTATGTAATTTTATCCCCGTCGGCGCCGGTGGTCGACTGGAGCTGGGTGCTCTCCAGGAACAGGCGCAGAGATTCGCCGGTATAGCGCAGGTCCCAGCCCTCTTCGCTGTCGGCGGGGTCATGGAGGAAGGAATCGTCGGTAAAGGCCTCGTGAACCCGGCGGACGCCGGTGACCGGATCCTGCACACTTCCCCACGAGGTGTAATTCAGGTCCAGTCCGGTGTCCAGAACGGCCACCAGCATACCCTTGCCGGTAAAGCCCGCTTCCCACACCTGGCCCAGGCCGACCATGTTGTAGCTGCAGCCATAGGTGCCGGGAATGGCGTCTGTGGACAACTCCTCTTCCGGGCGTTCATATACATGCTCCACATAGGCCCGCTTGACGCCGTCCATAGACCGGATGGTCTCCAGTTGGCCATAGGGGATCTGAATGGCCATGGCGTTGAGCAGGTCGGTCCACCGGGAAACCACCTCCACCTGGGTTCCGGTCCGGCGGGAGATGGACTGGACCATGGCGTCCTGACCGCCCAGCAAGGCGCTACGCCGGGTTTTGACCGCGCTGGAGGCCAAATACTGCGACACCGCCTCGCCGGCTAGGCCGGGGGCCGCCTCGTACCGGTCCAGGGTGGGCGCTTCGGCCAGCTCTACGATGACCGTGACCATTTCGTCCGGTTCATAGGCCGGGGTCTGCGCAGCATCCCGGGTCTGTGGGTCCAGCTCGTCCAACCGGGGCGTGCCGGAGACCTCATCGGCGGTCAGAACCTGAGCGTCCCGATCCGGCTCGCCGCCGGTCGCCAGGGCAGCGGGCGCCAGGCCGATCAGCAAGGCTGCCACCAGGAGCAGGGAAAGAATCCGTTTCATTTGTTCGTCTTCCTTTCTGTTTCAAAAATGGGGGTCCGTTCCAATATACCATATCTGCGTGGACTGTTTGTTCCATGACCATATAGCATATCAGCAAAGCCATTATACCATGAAACGGAAGGAGTGTCAACTGATAACGAAAAAAAGTCAGCGGGGAAAAAGTACTAAATTTTCAGGTAAAATCTTGTGAAAAATGGGGAAAAACCCGCGCAAAGGTTGATTTGCATTTGGGGGTATGCTATACTTAAGAATGGTCGAAATTTCTGAAATTTCCGGATCTTGCAGGTATGTATTTGTGCTATGGACGGTTTCCATATTATGGCAGGAATTGTATTTCCACCTGCGTACAACGGCGACCATTTCCGGATGCACAGCCTGATGCGCCCAGGCGCACCAGGCCGAGAAGAGGTGACGATATGGAGTATCTTCCTTTGCTCAACCTCCTGTTGGAGGCACTTGCCTATCTGGGCCGCCGCGCGGCGGGAAACACCATCCAACGGCTGACGGAGCGACTGCAGAGCAACGGCGTGACGGATTTGGCGCGTTTCCGGCAGCGCCTGGCGCCCATTGAGACGCTGATGAACGAGCTGGACCGGCAGCTGCCGATCCCGGAAGAGGAGCTGCAAAGCTTATTCGGCAATCTGGCGGGATTTCCCTATAACACCATCGGCTCTTGCTGTCCGGCGTTTCTCCTGTTCTACCCTATGACGGCGCACTTTTCCGGCAACCTGGCGCAGACGGTTGCAGAGCTACAGAAGATGTCGCCGGAACGTCTGGCCGGAAGCCTGGCGGTTTCCCTGGACATTGCCGACGAGGCCCAGGCCGGCGGAACCATGAGCGCCGGCGTGTTTTCCGAACGGGTTTTGTCCCTATCGGTTCCTGCGGAAAGCAAGGTGGCCATTCTGGACCTGTATCACCGGCCGGAGCCGGTGCTGCAGCGCGCTTCCCACTATTTGGAAAAGGCCATCCGCCTGCTGCACCAGAAGCAGGAGGCCATGGAGGCCATTTGCGCGACGTTTACCGACGCCCTGCGGCAGGAGGGCCTGGAGCAATTTTTGTCCCATACCTCCAGCTTAACCTACCGCCCGGAGCTTCAATACGCAGTCCGGCCCTTTCTGTTCGGTATGGACACCAATCTGTCGGTGACGCCTTGGGAGGGCGGCAGTCCGGTGCAGGTGTACTGCGGCATTCTCCGGGAGCCGCTGCAAGCCATGCTGGCCTCCAGTCGGGGCCCGACGTACGAGGTATATCACGCCATCAAGCTTTTGGGAGACCGGACCCGGTTTGACATTCTCTGCTATCTGCGGGACCGGAAGGCCTATGGTCAGGAGCTCTCGGCCCGCTTCGGCCTGTCCCGGAATACCATTCACCACCATATGAGCAAACTCTTGGCCGCCCGCTTGGTCACCTGTACGGTAGACGGAAACCGGGTGTACTACACCGTGGACCAGGCCTCAGTCTCCGCCCTCCTGGACCGGCAGCGGGAGCTTTTGCTGTCTGCGGCCCCGCCCCCCAAAAAAGGCGGGAAGTGAGATTTCAAAAAATATTTGGGTCTGTTGCAAAATCGCTCTCTCCAAAAGTTAGAAATAGCGGGAGAAATCACGAAAATTCGTGGTTTCTCCCGCTAAAAAATTATGGAAATTTTCGAAAAATCTATCTTGCAACAGTCCCGTTTTTCATAGGAGATTTTGTTACGCCTTATTAGACGCAGAGTCCATGCAAAAAATCCGGCAACCGTGCCGGGTCCCGTCTCTGGAAAGCAACAACACCCCGCGGCCCCCGGCGAAAGCGGCGGCTGCCGGAACCGTTTGGAGCGTCGGACGCCCCGGAAAAAGCATGGGGCGTCCGGAACCATGGAAAGCTCCCCCTGAGCGCGGCAGGTTCTTTTTCCTGTCCGTTCTCAGGGGGAGCTTTGATTTCGGCCATAGGGGCAGGCCGAAATGGATCAAGCTTTACACGCTTACACAATCCGGCGGGCTCCGACGTAGCGAGTGGCATAGTAGTCGGAGGAGAGGCTGGAGATCTTCACATAACTGCCGCCGGCATGAATGAACTCGCCGCCGCCGACGTAAATGCCCACGTGAGAAGCGGGTGCGTCGGTATTGTATGTATTATGGAAGAAAACCAGGTCGCCGGGCTGCAGATCGGAATAGCTCACGGAATAGCCGTTGTCCAGCTGCGCCGTGGCGGTACGGTTGATGGAGTAGCCGCAGATGCGCAGGACATACTGGGTAAAGCCGGAGCAGTCGAATCCGCTGGGAGAGGCGCCGCCCCACACATAGGGAACGCCCAAATACTCCTTGGCCGCCGCCACAACGGCATCGCCGGCGGAGCTGGAGCTACTGGAGGCGGACGAAGAAGCGTTGGACGAAGCCGCGCTCTCCTCCTCCACAGTCTCCGTCTCTTGGGAGCCGCTGGAAATGGGGTCGCCGTCTACAAAATACTTGGGGCTGCTGTCGGAGCCGGTGTTCTCATAGGGAACCTCCGTCAAATCCAGCAGGTCGCTGCGGATGTAGCCGGTGCTGCCATCGTACTGGACCTTGTACCAGCCGCAATTGAAGCCGATGATGTACGCCTCTTCCCCGCTGGAGAGCTGGTCCAGAATCTCGCTGGAGGTGGTGGGGTTGCTGCGCAGGTTCACCAGATAGGAGTTGACCCGGCCGTAACCCAGCTCCACGTTTTCCCGCTCCTTCACAACGAGATAATCGCTGTGCATATAACCTTCCCGCAGGTTGTAAATAACTTTATACCAGTCGCCCTCGGCTTCCAGAATGACCACATAGTCGTCGCGGTAAGCCGTGGTCAAGATCTCCGTGTCCGTACCGGGCCCCTCCCGCAAGCGGAGGCCGGAGGCGTCCACAATGCCGATGGCGGACTTGATGGAATCCGATGCGTTGGTGGTCAGGACCAGAGTCCCGACCAGCACAGCCAGGGTTAAAACCAGGCTCAGGAATCTCTTTGTGCTGTTCATACGTTACCCTCCGTCTTACAAATGCTTTTATTTTGCCAGAGCGCGCTCCAGCCAGACACAGCCAACATCCAACGCCGTGTACAAGCCGTCTTTTTCGCTCTTTTTGACGATGCGTTCCCGGGACTTGAGGTTCGGGTCGTTCAGCAGAAGCTGAACCGACACGCGGGTGGCGACATCCAGCCCGTTTACCTTTTTAGACTCCAGAACCTGGAGCATCACAATGTGGGAATCGGCCATGGAGCCGTAGTAGATCATATTGTCTTTGCGCATTAGTGGACGGCCCTTGTAGGTCAGGCCGGCATTTTGATCAGACATTGAAAACCTCCCCGAAAAAATGTAACCAAATTGTAACACATCGTTACGGGTATGTCAACCCTTTTCCGGAGAATTTTGATGCATTTTGCAACAATTGTTACAAAGTGGTTCTAAATTGGGAATTCTTGGATGTTGTAACACGTAAGACGGAGGGACGGTATGCAAGGGTAAAAAGAAGGGCCGAGAGGCCCGGGAAGAAATCTGGGGCTGCAGCATCACAGCGGCAGCCCCAGATACGGCTTATTGCTTATCAAACAGATAACACTGGACCAGCTCCTGGAGAAGCTCATCCCGATCCAGCTTACAAATCATGGAACGGGCGTTGTTGTAGTTTGTGATATACGTGGGGTCCTCGGTCAGGAGATATCCGACAATCTGGTTGATGGGGTTGTATCCTTTTTCGCTCAGGGCGTCGAAAACAGAGCGGAGAATCCGATGCATGTTTTCGCGGTCATCACCGGGGACGGTGAACTTAATGGTGTTGTCGTTCAACACGGATTCCTCCTTTTTCTATGTGATGGGCCCATCATATAACAAAACGGAGGCAAAGTAAAGAGCCGGGAGCAAAGATTTACGAAAATTTCATGAGTTACCGCAAAGTAGCGCCCAGCGATTCCTCCAGGGCGGCGAGAATTTTGGATACCGCCGCCTCGGAGTCGGCGTCGGTCAGGGTTCGATCGTCGGCTCGGAACTCCAGAGAGAAGGCCATGCTCTTCTTCCCCTGGGGCACGCCCTTTCCCCGGTACACGTCGAAAAAGCGAATTTGGCGGAGCAGCTTTCCTGCGGCCCGCTCCATGCAGGCCTCCACCTGGGCCACGGTGACGGTCTCCCCGCAGACCAGCGCCAGGTCCCGGGTGACGGCAGGATACCTGGGCAGGGGCCGGTACACCGGCTCCGGCTCCCGCAGGGCAAACAGCGCGGTCAGGTTGACCTCACAGCAGTAAACCGCCGCGTCCAGCCCGTAGTTTTGGGCGGTCAAGGGGTGGAGCTGACCCAAAAAGCCCACTTCCCTTCCCGCTACCGTTATTTTGGCGCAACGGCCGGGGTGATAGGTGGGGTGGTCGGCGACTGCAGTGTAAGCGGGTTTTTTCACCCGCAGTCCGGCGAGCACCGCCTCCAGCTCTCCTTTGAGGGTGAAGAAGGTCTCCTCCGCGCCGTAGGCGCCCAAGACCAGCATTTTGGGCTCCTGGGGCAGCGCATCCCCGGTGGGCAGATACACCTTTGCCAGCTCGTACAGCTTGGCGGATTTGTTGTGATACGCGTAGTTCCGGGCCAAAACGTCCAGCATAGAGGGCAGGGCCACCGTCCGCATGACCGAGGTGTCCTCCCCCAAGGGATTTTGAATTCTCAGGGTCCGGCGCAGGGGGGAGTCCGCCGGGAGGCGGATTTGGTCGAAGCTGGACGGAGAGACAAAGGAATAGGTGATGATTTCGCTGTAGCCCAGAGCCCGGCACAGCTCGCCGGTCTTGGCCTCCAGGCGCATTTCCCGGCTGTAGCCGCCCTGGGTGGCGGCGCCCCGGAGGGTGGTGGTGGGAATCTGATTGTATCCGTACAGTCTGCCCACCTCCTCGGCGATGTCCGCCGTGAGGTTCAGATCCGGCCGCCAGGAGGGAACGTGGATGGTGCGCCCCTCCACCGGGATCTCCAGGCGGCGGAGGTAAGCAGCCATGTCCGCCTCGGAGATGTCCGTACCCAACAGGCGGTTGATCCGGTCCGGCTCCAGCTCCAGCTGCTTCGGCTGAGGCACGTAATGGACGATGTCGATGATCCCGTCCAGCACGTCGCCGCAGGCCAGCGCCTCCACCAGCTCGCACGCCCGCTGGACGGCGGGGACGGTGAGCATGGGGTCCAGGTTCTTCTCAAACTTGCCGGAGGCCTCGGTCCGCAGGCCCAGAGCCAGGGCGGTCTGGCGGATGGAGGTCCCGTTGAAATTGGCGGACTCAAAGACCACGGTGGTGGTGTCGTCCACAATTTCGGAGTTCTCGCCGCCCATGACGCCGGCCAGGCCGATGGGCTTGTCTCCGTCGGCAATCACCAGCATGCCCGGCTGCAGGGCGCGGCGCACGCCGTCCAGGGTGGTGATGGCCTCGCCCTCTGCGCTCTCCCGCACCACAATTTTACCCGAAGACACGTAGCGGTAATCAAAAGCGTGCATCGGCTGGCCGTATTCCAGCATGACATAGTTGGTGATGTCCACAATGTTGTTGATGGGCCGCACACCGTTGGCCCGGAGCCGCTGGCGCAGCCACTTGGGAGAGGGACCGATTTTTACATGGTCCACCATCCGGGCGGTGTACCGGTTGCACAGGCGCTCCGCCGGGACCTCCACGTCCAGCCTGCCGTACATGGACCCGGCGGCGCTGCCGTGTACCACAGGCTCGTGGTGGCGCATGGGCCGGTCGAAGGCGGCCGCCGCCTCCCGGGCCAGGCCGATGATGGAGTAGCAGTCCGGCCGGTTGTTGGTGATTTCAAAATCCACCACCGTGTCGTCGTTGCCGATGACCCGGTTGATGTCGTCGCCGGGACGGCACGGCTCCTGGAGAATCCAGATGCCGTCCTCCACCGCGTAGGGAAAGTCGTTCCGGGTCAGCCCCAGCTCCTTCAGGGAGCAGAGCATCCCATGGGACGCCTCCCCCCGGAGCTTACTTTTGGTGATGTGGACGCCGCCGGGAAGGCGGGCGTTGTGCAGCGCCGCCGGAACCAGATCCCCTTCCTGCACATTTTGCGCTCCGGTGACAATCTGGACCGGCTCTTCTCTTCCCACATCCACCCGGCAAATCCACATATGGTCCGAGTTGGGATGCCGGACCATGGACAGAACCCGGCCCACCACCACGTTCTGAATCTCCGCATCCAGACGCGCATAGGTCTCCACCTTCTGACCGGCCAGAGTCATGGTCTCCACAAATTCCCGGTCGGAAACCTGGGACAGGTCCACAAATTCTTCGTTGATCCATTTTCTGTTGAGTTTCATTTCCGTCCACCTCCTTAGAACTGGGAAAGGAACCGCACGTCGTTGTCAAAAATGAGGCGCAGGTCGTTGATCTGCATCCGGCGCATGGCCATGCGCTCCAGCCCCATGCCGAAGGCGAAGCCGGAATACCTCTGGGGGTCGATGCCGCAGCCCTCCAGCACGGCCGGATGCACCATACCGGCGCCCAACAGCTCGATCCAGCCCTCGCCGTGGCAGGTGGAGCAAACCTGGCCGTCCACCTGGCCGGCGCCCCGGCACTTGTGGCACTGCATGTCCATCTCGCAGCTGGGCTCTGTGAAGGGAAAATGATGGGGCCGGAAACGCATGACGGCGTCCTCGCCGTACAGCCGGGCCATAAGCGTCTCCAGGGTGCCCTTCAGGTCGCCCATGGTAATCCCCTCGTCCACCACCAGGCCTTCGATCTGGTGGAACATGGGAGAATGGGTGGCGTCCGCCTCGTCCTTCCGGTAAACCCGGCCGGGCGCCACGATGCGGATGGGAGGCTGCATCCGCTCCATGACCCGCACCTGCATAGGGCTGGTTTGGGTCCGCAGCAGCAGCTTGTCCCCGCTGTCAAAGTAGAAGGTATCGCTCCGGTCCCGGGAGGGGTGGCCCTCCTGAATATTCAGCCGGGTGAAATTGTACTCCGCCAGCTCCACCTCCGGGCCGTTCACCACGGTATAGCCCATCCCCACAAAAATGTCCTGGATCTCCTGCAGCACCTGGTTCATGGGATGCTGACGGCCCAGAGACACCGGCGTCCCCGGTATGGTGACGTCCACCGCCTCGGCGGCCAGCCGGGCCTCCAGCGCGGCGGCGTGCACGGCGGCCTTCCGCTCCTCCAGCTTCCGCTCCATGTCCGCCCGGACGGCGTTGGCCAGCTGGCCGATCACAGGCCGCTCCTCGGCCGAAAGTCGGCCCATCTGCTTCAGGACCGCAGTGAGCTCTCCCTTTTTGCCCAGGAGCTTCACCCGAAGCTCCTCCAGAGCGGCCGGGGAGTCCGCCGCATCCAGCGCCGCCAGCGCGCGCTGCCTGATGTCTTCCAACAGTTGTTTCATGATCGTCATTCTCCTTTTCTACATGCTGCCCCAGGGGGCCGTTGGGAAAATGGGAAAAGAAAAACCCTCCGGCCCCAACTGGGGACGAAAGGTCAACCTTCCGCGGTACCACCCGCTATTCGCCGAACGGCGCACTCTGCCGGGACGCAGTCACGCCCCTGACCCGTAACGGAGGTCTGCCGGCCTACCCTACTGCACCGTTTCAGGCGGCGGCTCCCGGGAGAAAGCCCTGTGCTGCACGCGGAGCGGCTCCCACCATCCCGCTCTCTCTGCTTCGCGCGGCCCAACGCAGGGCGGCCCGTTCTCAGCCTGTTTCGTATTCTCCGCCATTTTAGCACAGCCGTCTTTGAAATGCAAGGGCAATCTGAGAAAAAACGCCGCCGGCCGGAGGGCGCGTCCTGGAGGAAGGCAGGACGGCGTCCGGCCGGGTTTGTTATACGCCGGACTCTGCAAACCGAAAGGGCGTGTGGTCCAAGGTGGCAAAATAATCGGCCGGTGTCTCCGCCCGGCGGATTTGGGTCCAGGAGCCGTCGGGATGCAGCAGCACCTCGGCGCTGCGGAGCTTTCCGTTGTAATTATAACCCATGGAGAAGCCATGGGCGCCTGTGTCGTGAATGGCCAGCAGATCCCCCGTCTCGATTTCCGGCAGAGACCGGTCCACGGCAAATTTATCGTTGTTCTCGCAAAGGCCGCCGGTGACGTCATACACGTGGTCCAGCAGGGCGTCCTCCTTGCCCAGAACCGTGATGTGGTGGTAGGCCCCGTACATGGCCGGCCGCATCAGATTGGCGGCGCAGGCATCCAGGCCCACGTACTCCTTGTAGATATGCTTTTGATGCAGCACTCTTGCAATCAGATGGCCATGAGGCGCCAACATGTACCGGCCCAATTCCGTAAAAATCGCCACATCCGCCATACCGGCCGGCGCCAAAATGGACTCGTACTGCCGCCGCACCCCCTCGCCGACGGCGCCGATGTCACAGGCCGGCTGCTCCGGCCGGTAGTCCACCCCCACGCCGCCGGAGAGGTTCACAAAGGCGATGTGCACGCCTGTGGCCCGCTGGAGCCGGACTGCCAGGCGAAACAGCTGGGCCGCCAGCTCGGGGTAGTACTCGTTGCTCATGGCGTTGCTGGCCAGCAGGGCGTGAATGCCGAAATGCTTAGCGCCCTTTCGGGCCAGGCGGAGAAAGGCGCCGGCCATTTGATCCTCAGTCATGCCGTACTTGGCATCCCGGGGCATATCCATGATGGTATTCCCCAGACTGAAGCTGCCTCCGGGGTTGTACCGGCAGCACACGGTATCCGGAATTCCCGCCACCCGCTCCAGAAAATCCACATGGGTCACGTCGTCCAGGTTGATATAGGCGCCCATTTGCCCGGCCTTACGCAGATCCAGCTCCGGGGTCACATTGGAGGAAAACATCACCTCCCGGCCCGACACCCCGGCTGCCTCGGCCAGGAGCAGCTCGGGATAGGTGGCGCAGTCGCACCCGCAGCCTTCCTGGTGGAGAATTTGCAGAATATAGGGGTTCGGCGTCGCCTTTACCGCGAAGAACTCCCGAAACCCCGGATTCCAGGCAAATGCCGCCTGCAGGGCGCGGGCCGTACGGCGGATTCCCGCCTCGTCATAGATATGAAAGGGCGTCGGCACCTTTTCCGCAATTTCCCTCGCCTTTTCCAGGGTTAAAAACGGTACTTTTCTCATCGCTTCCTCCTTTTTTCAGCAAGCAGGGCCCTGCACGTGCCGAACGGCGAACGTACAGGGCCCAAAACCAATGTCTTGACCCCATGGATGCGCTCCGCCTTCCCGCAGAAGGCGACAGTCCGGTACATCTTCTGTACCGGCCCAGCCACCGGCGCAGAGGGCAGCGCGCCGGAAGCTTCGGCGAAAGGCCCCTTCCCTCCGGCAGCCTGCCTGCCGCTTTTCTCCGGGGGTACTCATGCCTTCCGCAACCTCAGCCATGGTTTTTCTATTTTACTGCAAGCCGTCCCCGTTGTCAACGGTCAACCGCTTGCCGTTCCGCGACGAAAGCCGCAATCGCCGGTTCCGCGCTTTTCCCCGGTGCAAACCAGCTCAAGCCCAACAAAATGGGACAAATTTTGCCCGGTACGAAATGCTTCGTACCGGGCTGAACCCCAACCGGACGCCTGCTGCTAAAAAAGGCCCAGCAGGCCCGCTCCGATGCCCAGAAGGCCGGACAGCAGAATGACCCCAATGGGGTGCATCTTCCGAAAGACGAGAACCAGAGACACCAGGAAAATTCCCACAGAAGCGCCGAAGGCGGGCGTCCCCACGACCTGCCGGGTTACGCCGCCGGAAAAGAACACCGTGGCGCCTACGGAAATCACCGAGGCGGCGATGAGCCCCACCACGGCGGGCCGCAGGCCGGACAGGCAGCCCTGCATCAGCCGGCTGGACCGGAACCGGACAAAACACCGGGCGACAACCAGGATGATGAGAAAGGAGGGCAGAACAACCCCCAAGGTGGCGCAGGCGGCACCGGCCCAGCCGCCGGTTTCCATCCCCACATAGGTGGAGATATTCACGGCAAAGGGACCGGGCGTGCTCTCGCTGACAGCCACAAAGTTCACCAGCTGGGCGTCGGTCATCCAGCCGTGGCGCTCCACCTCCGCCTGAATCAGCGGCAGCATGGCGTAGCCTCCGCCGAAGGTAAAGGCGCCGATTTTCAAAAAGGTCCAGAACAAATCCCAAAAAATCATCCCTGCCTCCTCCTTGCCGCCAGGGAGAAAAGCAACCCGGCGGCGGCGCAGCCGGCGATGACCAGCAGCACGTTGACCTGCAAAAAGGCGGTGGCAAAAAAGGCGGCGCCGGCTACAAGAAGGGAAAACCAGTGCCTCGGACATTGCCGGTACATGGACGCCAGCGCCCGGCAGATCAGAGCCAGGACACCGGCGCGAATTCCGGCAAAGGCGTACTGCACGATGCGGTTGCTCTCAAAAGCCTGCAGCACATAGGAGATTCCGGCAATGATGAGAAACGAGGGGAGCACCACCCCCAAGGTGCCGCACAAAGCGCCCCAAAAGCCGCAGACCCGGTAGCCCACAAAGGTGGCGGAGTTGACGGCAATGGGACCCGGGGTGGACTCGGCAATGGCGATGATATCCAAAACGTCTTCATTGGTGATCCAGTTCCGCTTTTCCACCACTTCTTTTTGAATCAGCGGGATCATGGCGTAACCGCCCCCGAACGTAAAAGCACCGATTTTTAAAAACGTTCCAAACAACGTCCAAATCGTTCTCAGCCGCCGGTCCATATCCGCATCCCCCATTCCAGAAAACTGCGCTCCCATTATGACACACGGCGGGAAAAATAGCAACCCCCGCTGTGTTCCGCCGCTTTGACGGCTCAGTAGTTTTCCCACAGCCGCTCCGGGTACAGGCCCTGGGCGGTCATGGAGGCGATGGCGGCAGAGACGGCGGGCTTGTCCTCCTGGTAGGTGACGCCGTACCACCGGTCGTGGCTGCGCAGGACCTTCACCCGGGCCTTGCCGGCATCCAGGAGCTGGCTGACCACGGCAGGCAGATAGTACTCCGCCTTTTGGGGGTCCGTGCTCAGCGCCCGGTCCAGGAAAGCGGGGAACCGGGCCCAGGCCTCGTCCAGATAGCTGCGGGTAAAGCCCCAGAGATTCATGGATACGATGGTGTCCCCCGGCAGGTCCTGCCAGGTCCGGCCGCCGTCTTCGGTGTAGCGGGGGCACGGGTCCCCCTTGACGATGTGGGTGCGCTCCACTACGCTGTGCAGGCAACCGTCCGCCGTCTCCCGGCAGACGCCCCGGGCCACGTGGCCGTTTTCCGTGACGGTGTTTTTCAGCAGGTAGCCCACCATGGCGTATTCATAGTGCTCCGGCCGGTCCGGATGCTCCAGAAGGTAGCGGTAAATCTCCTGAAATCCATGGGGGCCGTAATAATCGTCGGAATTGATGACGGCAAAGGGGCCGTCGATGAGATGCCGGGCGGCCAGCACCGCATGGGCGGTGCCCCAGGGCTTGACGCGGCCCTCCGGAACGGCGTAGCCCGCCGGCAAGTCGTCCGGGCGCTGGTAGACGTAGTGGACCTTCATCACCTGGGAAATCCGGTCCCCGATCCCGGCGCGAAAGGCCGCCTCGATCTCCGGCTTGATGACGAAAATCACGGTTTCAAAACCGGCCCGGTGCGCGTCGTAAATGGAATAGTCGATGATGAGCTGGTTGTTCTGACCCACAGGGTCCAGCTGTTTCAGGCCGCCGTACCGGCTTCCCATGCCGGCGGCCATCACCACCAAAACAGGTTGATTCATGAAATGACCTCCCAATCCTTGTGGAACGGACCGTCCAGTGGGACGCCGTCCGAGATAATATGGGGTAACAGGCAAAAATGTTCCAATTGACTGACCCTGATTATAATACAGATTTTCCAATTGCGCAATGTAAAATTTCCATTTTTTCCAGGTAAAATCTGTTTTTGTCCGTTTTATCCCGGTCATGCCGCCAAAAAAAGCGGCCCAAGGGCCGCAGGAGGCGGAAAACGACAAAATCTGCGGCGGCGCCCCGGCTGTCCGGAAGGAAGCCGAAGACGCCGCCGCGTCCGTGAAATCAGCGCAAGGCGCGTTTCGCCTGCGCAGGCTCACAGAAAAAACTGGAAAACCAGCAACAAAATAATGCCGGGCAATCCCAAAAATCCCACAATGGCGGCTGTGATAAAGTTCAGCTCGAAGACGATGCCGGTGAAGCCGGACAGAAGATTCAGCAGAAACAGGCAGACAAAGCCGCATCCCGTATTCAACAGGAGCTTGAAAATCAGCTTCATGGGCGTCATGAGAACCTTGATGAACAGAAAGATAAACAAAACCGGAACAGCCAGCGCGATGATTTCCTGCATAGAAGCCTCCTTTGAAAAAAAGCAAAAGTACCGGTATATTCCGGCGGAGCCGGGACAAACTAGCCTCGGACAGCAGATGAAACGCTTGTTGAGACCGCTGAAATAGAGCGATGCGCAACGCTTGAAAAAAAGCCTGGACTCCAATGTTTACATCTTCTGTCAAGTGTATCCCGCAGCAATTGCATGTGGAAGATGCGAACCGGCAGCCATGGAGCCGGAGGCGGGCGAGAATTCGCCCGCCTGTACATCAGGCGGATTATCCTGTATTCTACTACAAACTGAGGGCGAAATCAATCCAAAACATGAACCCGGACACAGCGGGCCCGGGCCTTCTCATCACGAAGGCCCGGGCCCGCCGGTTTACAAATCGGACTGCGCTCCCCCGGCGGACAGGTCATAGATCCGGGTACAGATCCGGTCCGCCAAAGCGCGGTTGTGGGTGACGGCAATGAGGCCCATTTTCCGGGCGGCGGCCTCCTCCAGGATGCAGTTCCAGATCTGCGCCTGGGTAATCACGTCCAGCATGGTGCTGATCTCATCGCATATGAGAAAGTCCGCCCCGCTGGCCAGGGCCCGGGCCACGCAGAACCGCTGCAGCTCCCCGCCGGACAGCTCCCGGGGGAAGCGGTCCAGCCAGGCCGGTTCAATGCCGAGGGCCTCCAGCAGCTCCGGCCGGAGGCGGCCGCTCTCCTCCAGCACCCGACGCAGACGCCAGCGTGGATTGATGGCCTTTTCCGGATGCTGGTAAATGAGCTGCACCGGGCAGAATCCCTTTCGGGGCAGAGCCGCGCCGTCCAGGAGAATCTGCCCGGCCTGGGGCCGCAGATAGCCGGACAGCAGCAGAGCCAGCGTGCTTTTTCCATAGCCGCTGGGCGCGAACAGGCCGAGCCGCTCCCCGCTGTCCACCGCCAGGCTCAGATCCTCCAGAACCCAGGGGCCCCTCCGGTCATAGCGGAAGCTGACGTGTTGGGCTTCAAGTCGCATGAAAACACCTCACCTCTCCGTCCCGCACCCGGCGCACCGGGGGAACGGCGGACTCGCACTGCGCCGTCCGGTGGGGACAGCGGGGCGCAAACAGGCAGCCTCGGGGCAGATCTCCCGCATAGGGCTGAAAGCCGGCAATGGGGGCAAAGTCATGCTGGGGCAGAGCCCGCCACAGCGCCCGGCTGTAGGGGTGGCGCAGGGCCTCCGGCCCCCGGCGGAAGTCCTCCGCCGGGGCGGTTTCCACGGTGGTTCCCGCGTAAAACACGGCAATCCGGTGGGCAAAATGGAAAGCCAGGTCGATGTCGTGGGTGATGAGCACCACGGCCTTGCCGGCGTCGGCCAGGTCGCGGAACATCTGCAGGGCCTCCCGGGCCTGGTCCAGACTCATCCCCGGAGTGGGCTCGTCGGCGATGATGAGCCGGGCTCCGGCCAGCAGAGCCGTGGAGACCAAAACCCGCCGGGCCATGCCGCCGGAGAGCTGAAAGGGATACAGCCGCTCCGTCTGCTCCGGAAGGCCGAAGCGCCGGAACAGACTGCGGCGTTTTTCCGTGGGACGGGGCTTCCGGTGGCCGTCCGCCTGAGGGCCCACCTTCATCAGGGGATCCAAAAAGGCGACGGACTGGGGCACCAGGGCAATTTCACCGCCCCGAAGCTCGGCCTGCCGGTCCGGGGTCAACGGCCGGCCGTCAAAGCTCAGCCTTCCCTCCACCCGGGCGTTGCCCGGCAGAATCCCCAAAATGGCGGAGGCCAGCAGGCTTTTTCCCGAGCCGGAGGAGCCGGCCACCGCCAGAATCTCCCCGGGGTAGACCGACAGGCTCAGGCTGGAAATGACCTGGAGCCGCTGCCGGGTCAGGCCGCGCCGGTACATTTGAAAAGAAACGGACAAGTCCGAAACCTCTAAAAGCGGCTGTTGATTCGGTTCCATCGTAACCTCCTGCATACCGGTCTATTCCTGGGCGCTGTAGGGGTCCAGGATGACCCGTAGATTTTCACCCAGCCGGTCCATCAGCAGCACCACGGCCACCAGGAGCAAGCCCGGGAACACCGCCGGCCACCACATACCGGCGGACAAGTATTTCATGCTCTCCGAGAGAATGATGCCGATGGCCGGCTGCTCCGGAGGCAGGCCGTAGCCCAAAAAGGAGATCGAGGCCTCGTGCAAAATGGCGTGGGGAAACATGAGAATCAGACCCACCAGAAACTGGGGCACCAGGTGGGGCAGCAGGTGGCGGGTCAGAATCCAGCCGCTGGATTTCCCCAGCCGCCGGGACACCGCCACAAATTGCTGATTTCGCAGCTGCATCACCTCTCCCCGGATGAGCCGGGCCAAGCTGGTCCAGTGGGTTGCGGCCACGCCGATGAGCAGGCCCTTGAGCCCCCGGCCGCAGGCAAAGGAAATCAGGATCACCAAAATGGTGTGGGGAATGCCCATCACCAGATCAATGAGCCAGTTGACGGCGCTGTCGACCGCCCTGGAGCCGGTGGCTGCGGCAATGCCGATGAGCACGGCTGCCACGGCGCTGATGGCCGAGGCGGCAATTCCCACAGTCAGGCTGGTGGACAGGCCCTTCAGGGTCCGCAGAAATAGGTCCCGGCCCAGCCAGTCCGTACCGAAGGGATGGGTCCAGGAGGGCGGCGCCTTGGCCTGGGCGAAGTTGGACGCCACGGCGTCGTCCGGAATCCAGCGGCCGGCGGCAAAGGCGGCGATCATGAGAATTCCGATTAGCACGGTGGAGAGCAGGAGTCTGGTCCTTCGGTTGCAAAATCCCTTCATGGGCGGGCCTCCTTCATCCGGGGGTCCACCACGCCGTAAAGCAGGTTGGCAATCAGGTTGCCCACACAGACAAACAAGGTGGAAAACAGCGTGATGCCCAGCAGTAGGGGCACATCGGAATTGAGACCGGCCTCCGCCGCAGCGGAGCCCAAACCGGGATAGGAGAACACGGTCTCCGCCAGAACCGAGCCCCCGAACAGCTCGGCAAACGAAGCGAACTGCAGCGTCAGGGCGGGCAGCAGGATATTGCGCAGGCCGTGACGGCGCAATATGGTCCTCCCGGTCTCTCCCCTGGCCCGGGCGAACAGAACGTATTCGCTCTCCATCACCTCCACCAGCTTCTGCCGGGTGTGCAGGGCGATGTTGGAGACGGACATGAGGCTTAGGGTGAGGGCCGGCAAAAGCAGGTGATGCAGCCGCTGCCAGATGGTCACCTGACTGTTGAGCGCGCCGATGGGAGTGGAAAAGCCCAGGGGAAACCAGCCCAGCGCCACGGAAAACACCAACAACAGCACCAGGCCCAGCCAAAAGGTGGGGATGCTGCTGAGAATATAACAAATCTTCTTGAGAATCCGGTCCGGCAGCCGGTCCCGGCACATGCCCATGACGCATCCGAGGCCGAAGCCCAAAAGGCCGGAGAACAGCCAGGCGCACAGCATCAGGGCCAGGGAATTGCAAAACCGCTCGCCAATGAGCTCCAAAACCGGACGGCGGTACAGGAGGGACTGGCCGAAGTCTCCGTGAAGGAGCGCGTTCAGCCAGTTCATGTACCGCTCCACCGGCGGGTCGTTGACCCCCCAGTATTCCTCCAGCTCCTGCCGCTGTTCGGCGGAAACGCCGCCGACGCCCAGCACATACTGCTGCACCGGGTCCACGGGAGACATGCTCACAAGCGCAAACGCCACAACGCTCACAGCCAGCAGAAGCAGCAGCGTCTTCAGGCCGTACCGCAGCAGAGTCCGGCCCAGGCGGCCTGCCATGCCAGTCATAACATTCTTCCTTTCCCGGCGGGCGCAACGGCCCGCCTTTTTCTTTGGTTCCTCATCCTCAGGCATTCCAGGACCAGTCTCTGAGATTTTTCAGCAGGGGCATGGAGGCGCCGTGGGGATGGAGCTGCTGCGGGCCGATGTCCAGGCCGTCCCGGACGTAATAGACATGCTCCACGTTCACAATCCAGACCCAAGGGCACCGGCCCTTCATGGCGGTGCCCGTGGAGCCGTCCCACTGGGCCAGCTTCCAGTTTTCATAGGCCTCCTCCGTGGTCCGGGCCTCCATGGCGGCCTCCAGGTAGCCGTCGGTCACAGCCGAGACGTAGCCCTCGGGGTTGTAGTAATCGTCCCGGAGGGCGTAGCTGCTGTGGAACAGGCAGTAGCTCTCGTAGGGATTGGCGGCGCCCCAGCCCATCAGCACGGCGTTGGAGAACATGCGCTTGGAGATGTCGTCCCAGCTGGTGCCCTCCACATGCATCTGAATGCCGACCTCCCGGAGCTGCTCCGCCGCCGCCATGGCCACGGCCTGCCGGACGGAGTCGCCGCTGCCGTACAGGCAGGTGAATTCCGCCCTCACCCCGTCCTTTTCCACAATGCCGTCTCCGTCGGAGTCGGCCCAACCGGCGTCGGACAGGAGCTTCTGGGCGTAGGCAACGTCGGTTTCGATCACCACCTCCGGGTTGTTCCAGGGCATGCCGTCGTTTTCCGAATAGCAGGGGGAGGCAAAGCCGTTGAGGGCCGCCTGAGCCACCTGCTCCCGGTCTATGGCATAGGCCATGGCCTGTCGGATCTCCAGGCAGCTGGTGACGTCGTTGCCGATGGGGTAACCGTCCTGGGTGGTCTTCCCGGTGTCCGGCTCCACAGGCAGGGTGATGCCCCGGTTGTCCACGGAGGTGACGGACTGCACGGTATAGCCCGCCACCTGGGTGGTGACCAGGGTGGCGGCGGTGAGGGCCACATCCACCTGACCGGCCTGGACGGCGGCCAGGGCGGCGTCCTCGTCCTGGAAGACGATGGTGACCTTCCGGATGGACGGAACTTGTCCGTAGTAGTCCTCGTTGGCCTCCAGAATCAGCTGCTCCTGTTGGTTCCACTGGACAAACTTGTACGGGCCGGAGCCGATGGGCGCGACGCCGTAGTCCGGGCCGTAGGCGTGCTCCGGGACGATGCCCACGGAGGCGACGGTGTTGAGGAAGGAGGAGGTGGGCTTGGTCAGGGTGAACACCACCGTGGTCTCGTCCACGGCCTCAACGGTATCTAGAAAGGTCAAATCCAGGGAGGACTGACTGGTTTTGGCCGTGTTGAAGGTAAAGGCCACGTCGGCGGCGGTGACCGGCTCCCCGTCTGTAAATTTGGCGTCGGTGCGGAGGGCAATGGTCCAGGTGAGGCCGTCGGAGGACAGGGCGTACTCCTCCGCCAAATCGTTAACGAAGTTCATGTCATAGTCATACTCCACCAGCGTGCTCTGCACCAGAGGGGTGGCGCCGTGGCCCCAGCCCCGGCAGGGATCCAGGGTGGTGGGCTCCGAGGAAATGGAAATCACCACCTCGTCCCGGTTTGTCTGCCCGGCAGGCTCGCCGCCGGTCCGGGCGGCGCATCCGGCCAGCAGGGACAGTCCGGTAAACGCGGTCAGAATCAGAGAAAATACGGTCTTTTTCACGGAGATTCCTCCTACTTTGTATTGTCTTCGCCAGTATACCCCATGCTCCGCACTGCCGCAAGCCCCCCTGGGGGTTAAAAATTTTTCCAGTTCCCCAACGCGCGCCGCCGGAGCCCTGGGCTTTCCAACAAAACCGCCTCCAGGCTCCCTAGGTCCTGGAGGCGGTTTTTTCACATGTCGGTTTCCTCTTCCACGTCGGCAAAGTCGCTCTCCCCGGCATAATCTCCGGCGGAGGTCGGGGGCGGGCTGGCGACATCCCGCTGGCTGCGGAGCTCGCCGATGCGCTGCAGAGCGGCGTCAATCCGGCCCACCTGCTCGTCATAGGCAGGACCCGCCGGAGCGGCAGCGGAAATTCGATCCTGATAGTACAGCTTCCCAATGGCCTGATATGCGGCCTTCACCTTTTCCTCCTCGGCGGCAATGGCGATGGAGAGCTTGGCGGAGTTGGCCGCCCGCTTGGTGGCGGAGGCGGCAGTCTGCGCCGCGCTGGCGGCCCGGTTCCAGAATTCGTCGAAATGACTCATGGCAGAATCTCCTTCCGGTTCAGGTTTTCCTCTTTATTATAACACACTTTCAGCCTGTCCGGTGCGTAAAACCCGGCATTTTACAAAAAATTTATGTTCTGAGCCAGGTGCAGAACCGTTGCCACAGGCTCTGCCGGTCCGATGTCTGCTCCTTCTGTTCCGGCTCCGCTTCCCGGCAGGCCCCGGCTGCAGCCACCCGGTTGACAAACAGCTTCTCCGGGTCATGCTTCCGGAAGGCCTGCACGGTCAAAATGATCAGCGCCGTCACGCAGCCCACCGCCGCCACAATTTGGCTCACGCGCAAATCCGTACCGGGGATATAGAGGCTGTCGGTCCGCAGGCCCTCGATCACCGCCCGGCCGGCGCCGTACCAGGCCATATATTGCAGCGCCGTCTGTCCGTCGTACTTCCGTCGTTTCGACAGAACGTGCAGCAGCAGGAAGCCCGCCAAATTCCACACCGACTCATATAAAAAGGTGGGATGGACGTAAATGGTCCGGCCGGTCGTCCCGTCGGTGAGCCCCATTCGCAAAAAGCCGGTGGTTTCCCCGCCAAAGGCCTCCCGGTTCAGGAAGTTGCCCCAGCGGCCGATGCACTGCCCGATGAGAAAGCCCAGGCAGACCAGATCCAGCAGAGCCAGGACGTTCAGCTTCTTCACCCGGCAGAAAATCAAAGCGCCGATGACCGCGCCGATGACGCCGCCGTAAATGGCCAGTCCGCCCTCCCAAATGTACAGGCAGGAGATGGGGTTGGCGGCATACTGCTCCCAGGAAAAGATGCAATAATAGGCCCGGGCGCAAATGATGGCAAAGGGGGTCACCCACAGGACCCCGTCGATGAGATGGTCCTCCGAGATGCCGAACTGTCGGCACCGGCGGCAGGCGTACCACACCGCCAGGCACAGGCCCAGCGCAATGATCACCCCATACCACCGGATTGTAAAATGGCCCAGGGTGAAGCCGGTGGAGGGATTCAGAGAGATCCCCAGCCCGGGAAAGGAAATTTCAGTAAAGGTCAACATACCGGCCCCTCCTTTTGCCGCGGCAGAACGATGGAAATGGCGCTGCGGTCCGCCACGACTGTCTGCCGCAAAAACGCCTCAATTTCTTCTTTGGTGACGGCGGCGTACCGGTCCGGGAAGGCCCAGAAATCCACGCCGTCAAAATGAGCCTGGCACAGGCGGAAGCAGAGACTGTCGAAGCTGTCCAGCCCCCGCATCCGGCGGCCCAGGGCGGATTTCTTCAGCCGGAGGAAAAGCGCCTCGTCCACGCCCTCCTCCGCCATCCGTCCGGCCTCCCGGCACACGGCGTCCCGGACGGCCTCCGGGTCCCGGCTGTCGCCGCCGCAGCTGAGCAGGGCCACGCCGGGCATGTCCTCATAGCCCGCTGCAAAGGAGGAATCAATGAGCCCTTTCCGGTACAGCTCCAGGTACAGCCGGGAGGACTCTCCCATCAGCGCCTCGGCCGCCAGATCGCCGATCAGCTCCTGCCGGGCTCCTGCCGGGCCGAAGCCGGGCCAAGGACATTTGAAGCCCAACTGAAAGGTGGGCATCGCCACGTCCATCTGCCGGCGGGTACAGGGCGTGGGGCAACGCAGCTCCTCCTCCGGTCCGTAATCCCGGACGGCCGGCGGGGCAGGCGCGCCGAACGCCGCCTCCTCCACCAGCTGCATCACCCGCTCCGGGTCCACGTCGCCGACCACACAGAGCATCATGTTGGCCGGATGGTAAAAGGCGTCGTAGCAGCTCCGGAGAATCTCCGGGGTAATGGCGGCAATGCTTTGCTCGGTTCCGGCAATGGGCACCCGGACGGGGTGGCGGCGGTACATGGCAGCAAACAGATCCTCGTAAACCCGGCTGTCGGCGCTGTCTTCATACATCCGGATCTCCTGACCGATGATGCCCCGCTCCCGCTCCACCGACTCCTGGGTAAAGTAAGGCGTGCCCACAAAGGTGAGCAGCAGGCGCAGGCACTGGTCAAAGTGCTCCGTACAGTTGAAATAATAGGCCGTGGCGGCATAGCTGGTGAAGGCGTTGGGGTTGGCGCCCAAAGCGGAGAACTCCTGCATCACATCCCGGTCCGGCAGCTCGAACATCTTGTGCTCCAGATAGTGGGCCACGCCCGCCGGGGTGTCATAGGTCTTGCCCTTCCAGGTAAACCGGGTGTCGATGGAACCGTAACGGGTAACCAGGTAGGCGCATGCTCTGGCAAAGCCGGGCTTGGCCACCACGCACACCGGCAGGCCGTTGGAAGCGGTGGCCTGCCAAAACCGCTCGTCCAGCCGGGAATGATAAACTTCTTTCATACCGAAGCTCCCTTCAGGAAAAAGATGGTGTCCAGCTCCACCTGGGCCGCAATCTTGGCGACCTGGTCGGCGGTGACGGCCAGGACCGCGTCCCGGTAGCCCGCCCGATCCAGGGGAAAGCGGCTCAGCAGACGGAAGAGCGCAAAATCCTCCATCCGCCCGGCGGCGTCGGCAATGGTGCGCAGGCTGGAGCAAATGGCCTCCTGGGCCGCCCGAAGCTCCGCCTGGGTGATTTCACCGGCCCGGCAGGCCTCCAGCTGCCGGAGAATCTCATCCCGGGCCTTTTCATAATTTCCGGTGTCAATGCCCGAGGACACCGTGACGATGCCCTTGGCCCCATAGACCGAAGAGGACGCGTAATAGCACAGCGACAGCTTCTCCCGCACGTTCAGGAACAGCTTGCTGGTCAAATCCCCGCCGAACAGGGCGTTCCAGACCATCAGCGCCGGGAAGCGGGGGTCCTGGGTTGTGATGCCGGTGGTAAAGCCCATAGCCAGCTTCCCCTGGGTCAGCTCCATCGTCTCCTCCAGATACTGGGGCTCCGCCCGGCGGCCCATGGGGGCAAAGGGCAGCGGATCCGCCGCCTGCCGGGGCAGGCCCGCCAGCGCCCGGCGCAAAAGCTCCGCCACCGTCTCCAGAGGCGCGCTGCCGGCGTAAAACAGCTCCACCTGGGAAGCGCCCAGCACCCGAAGGTAATGGCGGTACAGCTCCTCCGGCGTGACGGCGGCCACATCCTCCGGCTCCCCCAGCCGGGGTATGCCGAAGCCGTCGTCCCGGCACATGGCCCGCAGCATTTGGCGGTCGGCGTAGACCCGCTTGTCATTGACGGCGGCCTCGATGGTGCTGATGAGATTCTCCTTTTCCCGCTCCACCCAAGCCGGAACAAACACCCCGCCCTCCAGCCGGGGCCGGAGGAGCACCTCCCCCAGCAGCTCGGTCACCGGCTCCAGCACCCGGTCGTCCTCCAGGGCAAACCGGTCCTCCAGAAAGCTCAGGTAAAAGCCCCAGGTCTGGATCTGACCGTTTTTCCGCACCAGGGGGCCCAGGCTGGCGCCGTAGAGGCCGTCCAAAGCCCGGGAAATGCTTTGCAAATCCGGATGGGTCTGCGTGCCCTGGATCAGCACATTGGCCAGAAGGGCGTTCTTCGCCGCCTCCTCCCGCCGCAGGGGGCGGAGAAAGCTGCAGCTCAGGCAGGCGCTTTTAAACCGCCCGGTCTGCACGCCCCGCAGGCAGACTCCGGAAAACAATTCTATTTTTTGCTCCATATCCGACATCCTTTGTTTTCGTTCCGCCGTCCGCCCGCAGGCGGCGGCGTAGCTGCATTATATATCATTTTGCCCAAAAGGAAAAGAGGAAACCAAATCTTTTCCCGATTTCTCCTGAAACCGGCCGCTGCCCCGGCGCCTTTTTCCTCCATTGCGGTCCTGCCGGGGCCTGCGCAGGCCTCCGGGAAAAGCCGGGGACTGCCGCAAAACGGCAATCCCCGGCTTTGAAGGGCCCCAGGCGGAGAAGCTACAGGGTCCGGAAGCGGATCAGCAAAACGGCGGCCTGGGCGCGGGTGGCGTTATGCTTGGGCGCCAGTGCATCGCTGTCCACGCCCTGCAGCAGCCCCGCAGCCACCGCCCAGGATATGGCGTCCACCGCGTAGCGGCTGATCCGGTGGGCATCGGAATAGTCCTCCAGCTCCCCTCGGGCGGAGGTATCTGCCCCCAGATAGGCTGCGTAGCGGTACAAAACGGCGGCAATCTGCTCCCGGGTGACCGGCGCGTCGGGATCAAAACGGTCCGGGGTTTTGCCCGTCACAATGCCTTGGGCCGCCGCCCAGATGACGGCGTTGGAATACCAGCGGTTGCCGGGAACATCCCGGAAGGGATTTTGCGCAAGCAGCGACGGCTCGCCCTCCATGCGGTACAAAACCGTCACCAGCTCGGCCCGGGTCAGGGGCTTTTCCGGGCAAAAAGTGGCGCTGCCGGTCCCCCGGAAGAGCCCCAGGGAAAGGACGGCCTGCATCTCCTTCTCGGCCCAGTGGCCGGTTATGTCGGTATAGCGGCCGGTGACGGCAGGATCCGTGACAATCAGCCGGACGGACCGGCAGTAATCCAGGAACCCGGCGGAAACCGTGAGCTCCCCGGGCTGCCGGGCGCGGATGCGGCAGGAATCTCCGTCGGACGCCACCATTTCCGCCGCAGTATCCTCCGAAAGGGACCAGGAAACCTCCACGCCGAAGGCATGCTCCGCCGTGTTCTCCAAGGTCACCGTCTCGCCGGGGGCGGCAACGGCATAGGCCGACTCCAGCTCCACCAAATCCAGCAAATTCTCGCCGCCTTTCAGCTCGTAGGCCGAGACGTTACCGGCATAATCGTAGCCCAGATACAGATATTTGCTGCCGGCATCAAAGGGGTAAAAGCCGCTGGAGCTGATGCCGGATTCTCCCCGGGCCGGCTGCTGGGAGGCATAGGTGGTGGTGAAAATGAGCCCCTCCCACCTTCCGGCCGTCTCATTGTAATCCAGGCTGATGCTCATGTCGTAGTCCAGGAACCAGAACTCGTCATGCTCCATCTTCACATGATACATGCCGTCTTTTTCCTCTTCTCCGAAAAGCTCTGCCATGGGATTCCGGTCGGAGAACACAAAGCGCTCCGGGCTCAGAGGCGCGGTGGTATCGATATACAGGGAGAAGGCCACGGTGTCGTTGGCGTTGGGGGTTTCAGATTGATACTCCCCAATGGCCTGGGCCTGAATGGAAACCCAGGTATTTTCCTCCAGCAGGCAGCGGCTGGTGTCGTAATAGGCGTAGTCCGTCACCCCGTCGCCGTCCCAGTCCTCCTCCACAATGGGGTACAGCCAATCCATGGACAGCGCGTCCTGGGCAAACACGCCGCCGTACAGCACGGCGTTGTCGGTATCGCTGAAATAGGTTTTGGAAACAGGCTCCGTGGTCTGCTCCCAGAGGACCTCGCCGGTGTCCAAATCCGTCACGGTATAATGAATGGCCGCTGCGTTCCGCTTCAGACCGAGGCCCAGGGAAAAGCTGTCCAGAATTCCGTCTCCATTGGGAGAAATTCCGGCGTTGGACGAGTAAAAGGGCAGATAGCCGAAGGGCGGCTGATCCGACATACTGGCCGCCGGCACCTTCTCGTTCTCCACGCCCCGGCTGTCTCCCAGATAAAACAGCCTGCCGCCGAAGCCGGCCAGCTCCTCCTGGCTGTAGGCGGGGAGGCTGCTCCAAATGGCATTGTGGAACTGGTCCGCCGTGGTATAGGCCTTGTCGCCGCCCAGGAGGGTATCATAGGCGCCCTCCTCCAGAACCGGCCCCTGGCCGAAGTCGCCGTAGAAGGCCAAAAACGGCAGGCTCAGATTGGGCGTCTCGTCGCTGAGCAGCTGCACGAAGCCCTCCACATAGGAGCCGTAGGGAAAGCGTTCGTCCATATACGCCCGGTCGTCCGCCGACAGATTTACCGTGACCGTGATCTCCACGCAGGAGTTGGCCGGGACGGTGACCGTGCCGCCCGGTACGCTGGAGCGGACGTCCGCATCCAGCTCCCGGGCGTAGCCGGGTACCAGATAGGTGGTTTCTCCGTTTTTAATCTGCCCGCTCTGGGCCACCTGCCCCAGAACGGTGGTATCCAGGGTATAGACCTTTTGGGCATCGGAGCGGTTCACCACCTGGAAGGTCATCTCATAGCTGCCGGTGCGGTCGGGGTCGTCGCCCAGCTCCAGCTTGGCCTTGTTGGTGCCCTCCACCTGCAGGTAGGCCTGGGAGGCGACGGCGGCAGCGGCGTGAACCAGGCCCGCGCCCTGCTGCCGGACGGGGTAATAGGTCCCGTGGGCTTCGTCCACAACAGGCGTCGCGGTGCTCATCAGCAGACAATTGACGGCCCGGGTGATTTCCGACTCCGTCAAATCCGTTTCTTCCAGGGACTGCCGGACCAGAGCCGCCGCGGCGGCCACAGCCGGGGCGGCCATGGAGGTGCCGGAGGCCAAAGCATAGTAGTCGCCGTAATATGCGGAAAATACATTGCCGCCGATGCCGGCAATTTCCGGCTTCAGGGTCAGTCCGTCGGTGGGTCCCCAGGAGGAGAAACCGGACATCTGACCGGCGGTGGCGCTGGGATTCCAAAAATCGTCCACCCGCAGCAGGCCGCCTTCCGGGCCCTGCTGGAGCATCCAGTCGTACTGGACCAGGTTGGTCGCCGCCATGGGCACGTCAAACCGGGTCAGGGTAAAATCAACATAGCCGTAAGCCTCCTCCGCCGTGACCGTGGGATCATAGAGAAGGACGCCGGCGGCTCCGGCCTCAGCGGCCGCAGCGGCGATGGAGTCGGCATTGCCGCCCTCAAAGGGAGCAAACACCAGCTTTCCCGCCGCATCGTCCCAGGTGTCCGTAAAGGCCAGCTCCCGGGACACCAGGTTTTCCCGAAAGCCCTTCCCCTCCGGGATATCTTCCCATTCGGCGTAGGATAGGAACTGGCGCAGGCCTGCCTCGGCGTTGTACCAGCTGACCGTGTCGCCGCCCAGGTTGATCTCGGCGTCGTTTTCCACACTGGCTACGGTCAGCACCGAGTCGAAGGAGCCGGGCATCCCCACCGTGCCGGTGGAGACGGAGCTGGACTCCACCATGCCCCCGCCCCAATAGCTTCGATACCCTGTGGAGGCGTCGTTACCGGCGGAAACCACCACCTGGATGCCGGCCCGGTCGGCCGCGTCATAAACCTCGGTGACCCCCTCGTAGTACACCGGGCCGCAGGCGGAGCCCAGAGACAGGTTGGCGCAGTCCACCCCCAGCAAAATGGCGTCCTCCAGAGCCGCCACCAGGTAATCCAGGTAGCAAACGCCGTCGGAGTCGAAAACCTTCATGACAACCAGCTGGGCCTCGGGGGCCATGCCCATGGAGTCCATGTCGAATTCTTCCTTGGCCTCTTCCACCAGGTTGCCGGCGGCAATCCCGGCCACGTGGGTTCCATGGCCGAACATGGTTTCGTCGTCGGAGCCGTAATCGGCCCGGCCGTCGCCATAATTGTAGCCATAGGGGATTTTGCTGCTGTAATACACCTGATCCGCCGTGAGGCCGTCGGTGGATGCCTGGGCATGCAAAACGCCGGCATCCAGAAGGTCCGCCACGTCATCCCGGCTGAAGGCCGCCCGGGCGGGGTCGGACGGCTCTATGGAGAAGGAGGGATTTTCGTAGCACAGACCGGTGTCCAGCACGGCGATGCTCATCCCCTCGCCCCGATATCCCAGGTCCCAGGCCCCTTCGGCGCCCATGGCCGGAGCGGCGTATTTCAGGTTGGGGGAAATGCCGCCCTCCCTCTGCCCGGCCTGGATCTCCGGAACCCGGTAGCTGGGCATTAGAAAGGCCTTCTTCACGCCGTCCATCTGATTGATGGCCGCCAGATCGGCGTACTTTACCGTGGCCGACACCGCGTTGGTCAGGAGCGTGAAGCTTCCGCTGACCTGGATATCGTAGCCCAGCTTCCGGTTGATGGCCTGCACCGTGGACTGCTGCCGGCGGCGAAGGGCCTGCATGGCGTCTCGCTCCGCAGCGCCCACTGCCTCGCCCAGATGAACCTGCATGGTCTGCATCTGGCTGACGGAATCGGCGTCCAGGAGGATCATCACCTTGACGAGGCTGGAGGGGCCATAGGTCTGGCTGAGGACGCTGACCGTCTGCCCCTCTTCCAGCGAAGCCTCCCCCAGAATCTCCTGCACGGCGGCGGAGCAGGCGGCCGCCTCCTTGGCGTCAAATTCCCGGCAGGTGACTGCCGAGCCGTCCTCCGCCGTCATGTATCCGGCCTCTCCCCCGGACAGCTCCGCCAGGCTCTCGGCCTCCGCCGCTGTGAGGACGCGGCCTGTGATGTACATGTCGTTGTTTGCCACGCGGGTATAGGACTGCCCGTTTTCTCCTTCATAAACGTAGGTGTATCCCGCAGGAACAAAGGTGGTCTCGTCGGCTTGGGCATACACGCACTGCTCTGCCTTGGCCGGAGACGGGGCGGAGCCGCCTTGCGCGCCCGCCGGTCCGGCTAAGCCCAGGACCAACGCGGCGCAGAGGGCCAAGGCGGCCCACTTTCGAAATTGCCTTCTCATCATCTGGTACCTCCTCAAGATTGCGTTTTATTATCACGCCGCCGGTAAGAAAGCGGCACAATAACCCAAAGGAAGCTTCCCTCGGAGAGAACGAAAGGCTCTGCGCCGGGCAGGCTTTTCCCGAACCTGCGGGGCGACCGGAAAGGGCGCAGGTCCTCCGCTTTCCCCCGGCCGGCGGCGGGGAAACCGGGACCCGGACGGCGGAAAATCCAAAGCCGGTGAACATTCTATGCAGGGGATGCTTGCCCGTTTCCGGAAAAGTCGGGATGCAAATAAAAAGACACCCCGGCAGAGTGTTCTGCCGGGGCGCAAGTTCCTGTGGTTTTAGTCGATCTCGGTGACGACACCGGAGCCAACGGTACGGCCGCCCTCGCGGATAGCGAAGCGGAGGCCCTTCTCGATGGCGATGGGGGTGATCAGCTCAACGGACATGACGACGTTATCGCCGGGCATGCACATCTCCACGCCCTCAGGCAGGGTGATGATGCCGGTCACGTCGGTGGTCCGGAAGTAGAACTGGGGACGGTAGTTGTTGAAGAAGGGGGTGTGACGGCCGCCTTCTTCCTTGGACAGGACGTAAACCTGGCCCTTGAACTTGGTCAGAGGATGGATGGAGCCGGGCTTCGCCAGAACCTGGCCGCGCTCGATGCTCTTCTTGTCGATGCCGCGCAGCAGAGCGCCGATGTTGTCGCCGGCTTCTGCGTAGTCCAGCAGCTTGTGGAACATCTCGATGTCGGTGACCACGGTGTTCAGCTTGTCTTCCCGCAGGCCCACGATCTCCACAGGCTCGTTCTTCTTCACCACGCCGCGCTCCACACGGCCGGTGGCCACGGTGCCGCGGCCGGAGATGGTGAAGACGTCCTCCACGGGCATCAGGAAGGGCTGGTCGGCCTTCCGGTCGGGCGTGGGGATATAGTCGTCAACTGCGTCCATGAGCTCCTTGATGCAGGCATACTCGGGGGCGTTGGGATCGGTGGACTCGGAAACCAGAGCGTTCAGCGCGGAGCCCTTGATGATGGGGATCTCGTCGCCGGGGAACTCGTAGTAATCCAGGGTCTCGCGGACTTCCATCTCCACCAGCTCCAGCAGCTCCTCGTCGTCCACCTGATCGCACTTGTTCAGGAAGACCACGATGGCGGGCACGCCCACCTGACGGGCCAGCAGCAGGTGCTCCTTGGTCTGAGCCATGGGGCCGTCGGAAGCGGCGATTACCAGGATGGCGCCGTCCATCTGCGCAGCGCCGGTGATCATGTTCTTGATATAGTCGGCGTGGCCCGGGCAGTCCACATGGGCGTAGTGGCGCTTCTCGGTCTCGTACTCCACGTGAGCGGTGTTGATTGTGATGCCGCGAGCCTTCTCCTCGGGCGCCTTGTCGATGGAGTCATAAGCCTCAAACTTGGCCTTTCCGGAGAAAGCCAGGTACTTGGTGATGGCGGCGGTCAGGGTCGTCTTGCCGTGGTCAACGTGGCCAATGGTGCCGATGTTGACATGGGGCTTGGTTCTTTCAAATTTCTGCTTTGCCATTGAAAAAGTCCTCCTGTTACTATTTCTGGTAGGTGAAATAAAATACGTGACATGTTACAGCCAGAACTGCCTCTATCCTACTACAAATCAGGCAGAAAGGCAAGAAAAATTTATCCGCGGGCCCGCTTGGAGACGATCTCCTCACTCTTGGATTTGGGCAGCTCCTCATAGTGGCTGGGCTCCATGGAGTACTGGCCCCGGCCCTGGGTTTTGCTCCGCAGATCGGTGGCGTAACCGAACATCTCGGCCAGCGGCACGTTGGCGTCGATCTGGGTGGCGCCGTTGCGGGGAATCATACCCAGGATGCTGCCCCGGCGGGCGGAAATGTCGCCGATGACGTCGCCCATATAGTCGTCGGGAACCACCACGGCGACCTTCATAATGGGCTCCAGAATGGTGGGATTGGCCTTCCGGCAGGCCTCCTTAAAGGCCATGGAACCGGCGATCTTAAAGGCCATTTCGGAGGAGTCCACCTCGTGGAAAGAGCCGTCGTACAGGGTGACCTTCACGTCCACCAC
>ERZ1643251.378-NODE-378-length-67982-cov-7.224668_pt1 | contig 67982 bp, 73 predicted proteins | sample MGYA00579261_ERZ1643251 | MGnify/ENA primary metagenome ERZ1643251 (study PRJEB29033, sample SAMEA4952267) | chicken gut metagenome | biome: Broiler Chicken; feature: Gastrointestinal Tract; material: Caecum | place: Ireland | collected 2018 | study: Broiler...
ATATTTGGAGGTGTTAATGTAAGTGATAGATGTTATTGATGCTGAAGATTTAAAAATAAAGATTAAAACAAAAGCTCATGAAAATCATTTAGAACCGCAAGATATAATGCAGATGTACTTTTTTGAAAGATTATTATATCGGATTGGAATTAGTAAATACAAATATAATTTCATATTAAAAGGTGGGCTTTTATTATCTGCAATATTTGGCGATGAACGTAGAACCACTCAAGATATGGATACAATGTTAAAAGGAATACCATTAGAAGCTAAAACACTAGAAAAAATAATAAAAGAAATAATAAGTATTGATGGTAAAGATGGAATAACTTTTGAAATTGTTAGTATTAAAGATATTAGACTAATAGATAAATATGGTGGATTAAAAGTTAAATTAATTGGATATAAGGAACATTTAAGAGTACCACTAGCAATCGATATTACTGTAGGAGATCCTATTACACCTAAAGAATTAAAATTCAAATATAAATGCATGTTTGATGATTCCTATATTAGCATTATGGCTTTTAATAATGAGACTATAATAGCTGAAAAATTTGAAACATTTATTACTGATAATATTATGAACACTAGAGCAAAAGATTTTTATGATTTGTATATTTTATTAACTAGATTTTATAATGATATTAATAAAGATGATTTAGTACAAGCAATTAAAAATACTTTTATAAGGCGAGTATCTAAATTTGATATGGATATGATTGTTTCTAATTTTGATTTAATAAAAAATAGTGAAAAATTAAAAGCAAATTTTAATAGATTTAAATTAAAAAATTATTATGTAAAAGAGGTAAGTTATGAAGCTGTTATAGATGCCGTAGAAATAATAATAAAATTGCTTCAAAAAGAACTTATATTAGTATCTTAAAAAAATGGGCTTAATGTAAATGAAAATACTTGCGTTTTTTTCTCTTTCCATGTAATATATAACCGAAGGGAAGCAGTATGGAAATAAATGGTAAACTTACTAAACAAATTACAGAGACAAAATATTTGAATGTTGAAAACACGGAAAGATATCGTCCGATAATGCGGATATTTTTTGAACATTATGAAAAGTTAGATTATTGGCTTTATAAAGAAGATATTTATAATGAGTTAAAAAATCAGGATGGTTTTGTTAGTTATACTATTGAAATGTGTGAACAAGATTTAAATCAATTGGTTTCTTGGCAAAGTTTAAGTTATTTTCAAGATACTGATAATGTGGCAACTGTTGATGAATTTAAAAATCGTAGATATCGTTATCAAATGACAGAGTATGCTAGAGAAATAGAACGCTTTGTTATGCATCTTGAAACATTACAGGTAAAACAGTCATCGCTTGAACCTAAGTTATTTGAAAAAATACGTAATTTAATTAATATGCTTATAACAGCAACTGATATAAAATTAATTCATGAGTATTTTGAAGATCTTAATTATAATTTTACAACTTTAAATGAAAATTACAAAGATTTTTTGAAGATGTTTCATGAGGCTAAGGCTGAAGATATGATGAAAACGGAAAATTTTATTATATATAAAGATAGAGTTATTACTTATTTAAGAGATTTTATTTCAGGTTTTCAAACAAATAGTTTAAAAATTGTCGATGTTTTAGATAAATTGCCTAAAAATTTTGAAGATACATTGTTAAATGCTTTGGATGAATATCAAAAATCGATTCCCAGTTTAGAACCTAACTTTGATTATGATTATTTGAAAGAACTCAATCGTGGTAAATGGCGAAGTATTAAAGGATGGTTTAAAAATGATTCGGGAATTTCTGAAAGTAAAAGGCTTAAAAATGCTATCAATGATATAATTAATAAAATAATGAAAAATGTTTCAGCTATAATCGAAATGCAAGCAAGTGGAGTGAATAGAAAAGAAGAGTATATTCATATATTGAAAATGTTTTGTAATACCAATACTTTAGAAGATGCTAAAGATATTGGGGTTGTTGCGTTTGGCATTCCAAAGGTTGAACATTTTTCTAAAATAGAGAAAGTTACAGAAATGCTTGATATTGATTCTTTAGATATCGATCCTTTATATATTGAACTTAAAAGTCATAGTAGAAAAGTTAAAGAAGCTACAATAAAAAGAGCAATTGTTGATAAAAGTTTAGCAAAAAAAGAACAACTTGAGGCAATAACTGCTATTAGAAATAGAGAAAAAGCAATTCTTGATAGACATATTAATGCTGGGGAAATTGATATTAAAAAGTTAGATAAAGTGTCTAGTTTTGAAAGAAGATTTATTTTATCTTTGATAAGTAGTGGATTATATAAAGATGATTTTGTAAGTAATGGTAATTATGGGATTAAATATAAGGTAATAAAAAATAGTAATGAATATATCGATTTAATTAGTGATGATGGAGTGCTTAGAATGCCTGATTTAAAAATAGTTTTCGGAGGCAGAAATGAATAATGAATATAAAGAAGAATTTAATATTTTATTAGATAATTGGTGGGTTTCTAAAGCTAAGAATAGTGATGCATTCTATAAAATTAAAAGTAAAATTACCAATTTAAGAGAAATTGCCAATAAAATGGGGTGTGACATTATTTGCAATAATAAATTAATTAAATTAGAAAAAAATCCTTTATGGTTAGATAATGTATATGGAATACAGGAGTTTGATAGGAAGTTAGATTATGTTTTGTTTTTAGTTTTAATTATATATTTAGAAGATAAAGGGTTAGATGAACAATTTATTTTATCTGATTTTACAGATTATGTTAGTAATTGTCTTGCTAATATTGATGGTATTAATAAGCCTGATTGGACTAATTTTAAAGATCGCAAAAGTATGGTTGATGTTTTAAAGTATGCAACTAGTATTGGTGTTATTAGACTTCGCGATGGAAACGACGCTAATTTTGCTGAAAATGTTACTGCGGAAGCTTTATATGAAAATACAACATTATCGCACTATATTGTTCGTAATTTTAAATTTGATGTTTTTAGTTGTAATAATGCTAAAGATTTTATAAATAAAGAATTAGAAACATTAGATAGTAGAGATTATAAAAGGATAGTAACATATCGTGGTTTGTTTTTATACCCTCATGTTTATTTTCCTGATTTAAATACAGAATCTTTAATTTATCTTAAAAATATGCGTAATAATGTTGCTAATGATATAGAAACCTTTCTAGGTGGAGAATTAATATTTGTTAAAAATATGGCTTTTGCTAGTATGGTTGATAAACAATATAATGTATTTCCTAATATGAATCAAAGTATTACGGATATTATAATCCTTATAAGTCATTATCTAAGAGAATATGTTGTGGATAATAATTTAAATAGTGATTCTACAATAAAAATAGATGATTTAAAAATGATTGTGGATAAAGTATATAAGGAAAATAACAAATATTTTTCTAAAAAGTATCGTGTTTTAACTAAAGAAAACTTTTTTAAAACGATGATTAATGAGATGATAACTTATAAAATGGTAAAGTTAGAAAAAGAAAATGTATTAATATATCCAATAACAATGATGTATGATGGGGTATACGAAAATAATAGTGATGATATAGAAGAAAACGAAAACTATGAAATACTTTCATTTAATTGGGAGGAATAATGATGCGTTATAAAATAAATAAAATAGGATTTTTAAATTATTGGTTATATGATGAAGAAGAGTTTTATTTTTGTGATGGTAAATTGCTTCTTCGAGGAAGCAATGGTAGTGGTAAGACTGTAACAATGGTTTCAGTTTTTCCCCTTTTATTTGATGGTAATAAAAATCCTGAAAGATTCGATACATTTGGAAGTAGAGATAGAAAAATAGAAGATTATGTATTACCACAAGATAGTGAGCAAAATGAAAATACAAGTTATGTTTATATGGAATTTTATAATAAAGAGATAAATAAATATTTAACTATTGGTATGGGTATTAAAGCGACAAGGAATCGTAGTAATGATTTTTGGGGATTTGCTTTAACTGATAATAGAAGAATTAAAAACGGATTTTCTTTATATAGAAATCACTTAAATAAAATTCCTTTAACTAAAAAAGAATGTCAAATTGAAGTTGGTGTTGGAGGAGAATTTGTAACAACTATTAAAGATTATAAAAGTATGGTTAATAGATTATTATTTGGTTTTGAAAATGATAGTATGTATTCTGAATTAATAAATTTAATGCTACAACTTCGTAGTCCAAAATTATCTAAAGAATATAAACCCACTAAATTGGAAGAAATATTATCTGGTGTCTTAGAACCAATTTCTGATAATGATATTCAAAAAATGTCTGATTCCATTGAAAATATGAATAAATATAAAGAAATTATTGCTGATTTAACAGAAGAAAACAGAGTATTAAATGTTTTAAAAAACAATTTTTATGATTACAGTGATAATGTATTATATACTAAGGCTAAAGATTATATTGATTCAACAAATATTTTAAAAGAAAGAGAAAAAGAAGTTTTAACAACAGAGAAAAAGGTAGCTGAATTAAAGGAAGATATTGACAACTATAATTTAGAGGCTTCTACTATTAGGCTTAATTTAGAAGAAGTAACTTTACAGGAAAAGGAAATAGATAAACAAGATATAAACTCTTTAATTGATTCATTAAACACTTATAAAACTCGTTTGCAAGAGGCGTTAAATAATAAGGAAAATTTAGAACAAAAACTAGAAAATAAAAAAGACAATTTAAATATTAAAGAATTAGAGATTAAAAAACAAGAAGATGAATTATATAGTTTAGAAAAATTACAAAAAGAAAAAATTACCGAACTAGAAAATAATATTAATGATACGCATTTTCTTGATTTAAATAATGCTAGTTTAAAAGTAGAAACTTTAGAATTTTTAGGTAATGATATAATTGATAAAAAACAAATTATAAAGGAAGTTAAAGAAGTAGTTTTAAAGAAAGATAAATTAATCCAAAATGCTTCAGTTATTGAAAGTGATATTGAAAAAGAAAAGAATAATGTTCAAAAAATTAATTTAGAAAAAGAAAAATTAACAACGGTATTATATGAAGAAATTGATAATATTATTAATTATTTTTATGGTATGCAAAATAATAAAGTTTTAATTATAAATAACGAAGTAATAGAAAAGATTAAAACAATATTAAAAAGATTAGAAGATACTACTAAAATGGAAATTAATGATATTATAACTAATATTTATTTTGATTTAAAAAAGGATTTAAATAAAGCTTTAAATGTAATTGATAAAAATAAATTAAAGTTAAATAGTAAGTTAGAAGTATTAGAAGAAAAGAAAAATAATATTAAAAATATTTTTGAAAATAATATAGATGAAGAAGAAAGAAAAGAATATGTTAAAAATCTTAATATTGATGCTAAGTATTTATATGAATTAATTGAATTTAAAGATAATGTAAGTAAAGATATTCAAAGAAATTTGGAAAACGCTTTAAGAGGTATGGGATTATTACAAACATTGGTTATAAAAGATAATAATGTTAAAAGCCCCAAACATTTAAAATCTAGAGGTAATGTTACTAATTCTATAGAAAAATATTTTAATATAGTGGATAAAGATTATTATAATGAAGTAAAAAACATTTTAGAAAGTATTAGTACGAATGATGGAGATATTTATATAGATGAATATGGTAACTATAAAATGGGTTTAATTGAAGGATCTATAATTAATAATTATGATTTAAAGTTTATTGGAAGTTTAAAAAGAGAAGAATATATTAATAGATTAACTCAAGATATTAGTGAAGAAATGAATATAATATCTGCTAATATAGATGATTTAAATAAGGATTATCATGAAAACTTAAATAATATAAATTTGTTAGATGAAGAATATAAAAATATAATAAGTTTTGATAAATATTTAAATTGTATAAAAAATCTTAAAAATTTAGAGCAAATAATAAATAGTAGTATTGCTATAATAAATTCTAAAGAAGAAAGTTTAGCTAATATAAATAGTAATATTAATTTACTCGATAAAGAAATAATAACTTTAAAAAAAGATTATCAAGGATCTGTTATAAATGAAGAATTAGATAATGTTAGCAATATTTTGAATGAATTATTAGTTTTAATTAAAGATGTTTTAAATGTTTATTGTAATTGCAAGAATATTGAATCTACTAAAAACATGTTATTAAATACTAAAGAAGAATTAGAATTTGATATTGATTCTATAAGAGATGATATTATTAAAAATGATGCGACTATTAATACTATAAATAACCAAATTGCTGCAATAAATGATAGTCTTTCTCAAGATAAATATAAAAATATTATCGAAGTAATTGAAGAGATAAAGACTAAAAAAAGTAATTTAGAAGCAAGAGATAAAGAATTAATAATGTTGTTAGCAACTGCTAAAAATGAACTTGAGCATCAAACAACTTTATTAATGACAATTAAGGATAATTTAGAAGAAGAAAAAGTAATTAATAAAGCGTATTATGATGTGTTTATGATGGAATATAATTTGGGTTATAGTAGAAATCAAAATCTTGATGGAGATATAATTAAATGGTTTAAAAATTATAAAATTGAAAAAGTAAAGAGTTTAAATGATGCTAGTGATAATTTTGTTGATAGATTAACTGATCATTTATTTAAATTGCAAAATTATGCTGGTAGAAAAATTTATCCTTTTGATAATTTAGAAGAAACTGTAAATAATTATACAGAGAAACCAGAATTCAAAAAGCGAATTGCTAATATTTTAATAAATGCTAAGAGAATTGATATAGAGTTCAGAGGTAAAAGTGGCAAGATATTAAATATATTAGAGTTAAGTGATGTTTTAGAAACGGATCTTGCAAATAATAAAAGCTTACTTAAGGAAGAAGATAGAAAATTATTTGAAGATTTACTATTAAATAATGTTGGGGATAGTATTAGAGAAAAAATTAGAGATAGTAAGAAATGGGTTTTAGAAGTTAAAAAGATTATGGAAGCTATGAATACTTCTAGCGGTTTAACTTTTTCAATCGGTTGGTTAGGAAAGAGTAAAGATACAGAACAAGAGCTGGATACTAATGAAATAGTTGATATATTTAATGCTGAGGTAGAAATGCTTAGTGATAGAGATGAAGCAAAAATTGTTGAACATTTTAGAAGCAAAATAGCATTAGAAGAGGATAAGTATGATGAAGGGGAAATTAATTATATTGAAGTAATTAAAAATGTTTTAGATTATCGAAAGTGGTTCCAATTTAAACTTTATTTCAAGCGCACTGGTGGGGAAAGAAGAGAACTAACTGATAAAGAATTTTCAAAATTCAGTGGCGGTGAAAAGGCTATTGCGATGTATATCCCTTTATTTGCGGGTATAAATGCTAAATTTAATGCTGCACGGAGTGATGCTCCAAGGATAATTGCTTTGGATGAAGCGTTTGCAGGAGTTGATGATGCCAATATTGAAGATTCATTTAGAATATTAGAAGAATTGGATTTAGATTATATTTTAACTAGTCAAATATTGTGGGGAGATTATAAAACTATTAATAGCTTGGCGATTTCGGAACTTCATCATTTGCCAGAAAGTGATGTTATAAGTGTCATGCGGTTTAAATGGGATGGTGTAAAAAGAAACCTTATAACTAATGAAAGTGAGTATGAAAATTGAATTTAGATTATTTTAAGAAAAAAGAATTACAAGTATTATTTCAAGCATTAAAGGAAAAATATGTTAACAAAGGTAATTTAACTGGAATTATATCCCTTGATATAAAAACAAAAGATGAACTAAGAGAAGTAGAAAAATTTATTAGAAATGGTAAAATATTAAATTTAGGTATTAATAAAGTGAAGGTATTAGATATTGAAAAATCGATTTTACAAAGTAAGTATAGTGGAATATCATTATTAGAAATATTGGAGTTCTTATTTGGAAACATTACTACCAAAGAAGAAAAGAAAAATAAACAAGCGGAAAATGATAAAATGTTATTAGAGGAATTTAGAGATTTTTTTAATAATCCTTTTGTGGATTATTTAGTAGAATTGGATGATAAAAAAATAATTACTTTATTAAATAAAGAAAAAACTTTAATTTATAATGTTATGAAATCTATTTTAACTTTACCAGCAAAGCCAATGCGTTTGAATGTTTTTTCTACCATTATAACTAAAGATCCTCATTATTTCGATGTTGATACAAAGAATTTTAATGTGTTTATGAAATATTTGACTATTTATGGAAATTTTGATTATCCCAATACAAGAGAAAAAATGGAACATATTTTAAATAATTATAATTTATTTACAGATACTTTTTCTAATACAGTTATGATTTATAATATTTATGGAGAAGATTATTTGGATATTTTAGCCAAAAGAGAAGAAGTAGTAATTTTAAATTTGGATAATATAAGTAAATTAAAAAAATTATATACTTTAAATAAAAAGGTTCTAATAGTAGAAAATCCATCAATATTAAGTGATATAGATAAGACTCAATTTGGAATAATTGTAACAAACGGTAATCCAAATTTGGCGGTTTATGAGGTTTTAGATGAGTTTATAGGACATGAATTTTATTATAATGGTGACTTTGATCCTGAAGGTTTACTTATTGCTGACAGATTAAAAAGTAGATATAAAAACTTAAATTTTATATTTTATGATGATATTCATTTTAAAAAATGTGTATCTGATAAAATACTTACTGAAAGTCGTATTAAAAAGTTAGATAATATTAAAAGTAAAGATTTGGAAATTATAAAGAACATAATTATTGGAAGTAAAAGAATAGGATACCAAGAAAGATTAATTGATGATATACATGATTATATAAAAGAATAAGGGAGTGTAACTATGTTTGAAGATTTATTTGGTTTTAATAAAATTAATTTATTGTTTAGTAAAAAAATTGAAGGAGATTATAAAGATTGTTTAAATAATTATACAAAAGAACAACTGGAATATATTTTAAATTTTTTAAATATTTCTTATAAGAGTAGTTTAAAAAAAGAAATGTTAGTTGAATTATTAAAAGATTATATATTTGATAATTTAGAAGATATAGTTAGTAATTTACCTATAGTTCTGTTAGAAAATTTAGAAGATTTAGTAATTTATTTGGATGGATATTGTCTAGAGTTATGTGATTTTGGTCTAGCTTTTGGTTTTGATTGTGGTGATGACTATGAATTATATATACCAAATGATTTAAAAAATAGATTAAAAGAAGTAATTAATAAAGATGTTTATAGAAAAGTATGGCTTAGTGATATTAAAGAATTTGTTAAATTGTATTTTTGGATGCATGGCTTAGTTTCTAAAGAAAAAATAGTAGAAGAATATGAGAATGTTGCTCATAAAAAAGTTGATTGGATTTGGGTATTTGAAAATTTAAATGATGAATTTAAGATATATGAAATAAACAATGAAGAATATTTATGGCCAAAAAGTGTTTTATTAGATCCGTTAAAAGAAGATGTTAGTTTAGATTTTTATTATCCGGAAAAAGAAATTATGATTTTAAATATGGCTTATTGTTTAGATATAATTAAAAAAATTGGCTCGTTTTTAAATATAGAAGATAATAGAATAATAACTAGTTTTATAAAATATGTTTTATTAAAATATCAAGATAATGATAAAATAGTAAGTGATTTTGCTTTGGAATATAATTTAAATAAAAGACAAAGTAATGAATTAAAAAGAATATTAGATGTGGATTTTTTATTTCCAGTTTGGCAATATGGTGGTAGAACAAAAGAACAACATGATATTAAATATTTTAATTTAACTAAAATGCCTAAAGATAAAAAACTTTTAAGTTGCTTGAAAGCCTTAGATGATGTGGCAATATCTAGATTGTATGATGCATATGATGTTAAATCTTTAAAGACACTTCGAGATGCAATTATGTCATCTTTTGAAGATACAGTTGTAAATTTTGATAATAAGTTTATCAATTATTTGCTAGATATTGATGAAGTAGATGATGAGTTGCCTTTTTCAAATGAAATTGCGGTAGGATTTTTTTACATGTATAAAGGTGAAAATAAGAAATCAATCATAATACCTAGAGAAATTGAACATATATTAAAGAGAAATTTATATGATGATGAAGTTTTTAGTAATGATTTAATTTATGGTTATTTAGTTTATAATGGAGCTTTAGAAAGAAAAAATTTGCAACATATTTTAAAAAGTAGACATAACATTCATTTTACGTTGCCTGAATTGGATCGTTTAGTGATTAGTCATGGGGCATTTATTCAAAATGGTTTGTATGTATTAGTTAATAATATGGATAAGGAAATTTTAAAAGATATTCTAGGGGGCCAAGAAAAGTATGGAATAAAAGAATTAATTTATGATGATACAATTTTGTGGTTAGATGATATTATTGCTGATGAACTAGGGTATGTATTGGAAGATTCTGATTTAAAAGATATGGAAAGAAATTTTTTAATTGCTTCAACGATTTATATGATGCATATTAATAAGTATTCTCTTTATACAATAAAACAAATGATGCAAGATAATGGCATAAGTTTAAATAAAAGAGTTGAAAGGAAATTTGATAGTAAAGTAATAGAGTTTTTAGATGAAATTCCTTTATGGGTAAGTGGTGGATACTCTCATGCAGAATTAGATAATGAAAATGTTACTTTACCGTTTTAAGCGTTTATGGATGAATTAAAGAAATATGGTAAAAATATTTTAATAAATGATTATGAGGCAAGTGTATTATTGAAATACAATATCGATGTTACTAAATGTAGTTCAATTGACGAAGTATTATTATTGGTTGATAGAGTAGATGATGACTTATCAGATGAAGAATATGATGAATTAGATTATGTAGCAAGTGTGCTTGCAGAGAGAAAATATTATATGGAGACTAACAAATGAAAAGATGCTTTTGGGTAAATATGGATAATTCTTTATATGTCGATTATCATGATTTTGAATGGGGAGTTCCTAAGTATGATGATCATGAATTATATGAGTTATTAATTTTAGAAATGTTTCAAGCTGGCCTTTCTTGGGAAACAGTATTAAATAAGAGAGAAAATTTTAGAAAGACTTTTGATAATTTTGACTGGAATAAAATAGTAAATTATGATGAATATAAAATAAATGTATTAATGCAAGATAAAGGAATAATTCGTAATAGAAGAAAGATTGAAGCAACGATTAATAATACTAAAGTGTTTTTAGGTATTCAAAAAGAGTATGGCAGTTTTGCAAATTTTATATGGAGTTTTACTGATAAAAAGATATTATATTTAGATATTAGTATTACTCATAACGAACTATCAGATAATATTTCTAAGATACTAAAGAAAAAAGGTATGAAATTTGTAGGTACAGTTATAATATATTCATATTTACAAGCAATTGGAGTTATTAATAGTCATGAAGCGACTTGCTTTAAGGGAGTAAATAATGGATAGAATTGATGGTTTTATTGATGTTGATAAATTATTAAATATACCCAAAAAAGAAATATATGATGTTTCTGAATTATTAAATTTTTTACTTAAAAATAATAATACTGTAGTAGTTTGTAAGAGAAGGATGAATAGTCAGTTTGTTTTAAGTTTTGATTATAATGGCGAAACATATTATTTTAAATTTGATTCATTTGTTAATCCTTATAATGAATTAATATTTTATTATTTAGCTTCGGATATGGAAATTAATAGTCTTTCTTATGATCTTGCTAAATTGGGAGTTTATGAAGGCGTAATTTCTAAGAATTTTAAGAAAAATGGCGTAAAATATATCTTGGGAGGAGAGATATTAAACTGTTATCATGGTGAGTATATGTATGGTATGTATAATAATCTTGAAGATATATGGGCTGATTTAGAAGAATATTTTAAAGATAGAAGCGATATGCAGGAGGTTGTTGCTAAGTTGATGGACAAGTTAGTTCGTATTTTTATTTTTGATTTACTTATTGGGCAAGAAGATAGACATCCAGATAATTGGGGAATAGTAGAGTATCCTAATGGCGAAGTTGATTTACAAATTAATTTGGATAACTCTAGAGCTTTAGTAGATCATCCGATTATGGTTAGACATAAACTTAGAATGAATAATGATGATTTGTATGCTGAAGATATGATAGAGAATTTTCAGAAAGTTAGTAGTGATGAATTTAGTAGTGTCTTACCAAGTTATTTATGGGTAATAAGTAAAGAAAATATTTTAAAAACTTTTGCAAAGATTGAAGAACAAACTGGTGTTCCAATGCCAGAAGAGTTAAAAAATGAATATTTGCGAAAGTTTGAAATATATTATGACTTTTTTGATGATTTGTTAAGTGATCTTCGAACGGGAAGATAATTGTAAATAAATCTTACTATAACTTGTTTAATTTAGGAAAATCTCTTATAATTGTAGTGAGGTATTAAAATGCAAGAAGAAATAATTAGTAAAGTTAGTAAAAAAATAAATTTAAAAGAATATCAAATCAAAAATGTTATTGGTTTGTTAAGTGAAGGGGCAACAATTCCTTTTATTGCTAGATATCGTAAGGAAGTAACTGGCAATTTAAATGAAGAAGAATTGAGACTCATTGAAACAGAATATAATTATGCAGTTAATTTACAGATGAGAAAAGATGATGTTAAAAGGTTAATTGATGAAAAAGGAATGCTTACACCAGAACTTGTTAAAGCAATAGATGAAGCAACTAAATTGAGTGAAGTGGAAGATATCTATACACCATTTAAGGAAAAGAGAAAGACTAAAGGTACGGAAGCAATCAAGATGGGGCTTGAACCTTTAGCAAAGATTATTATGACACTTCCTAATAAGACTAGAGATGAAATTGCTAAAGAATTCTTAAATGATCAAGTTAAGACTGTGGATGAAGCTATGATGCATGCTGGATATATTATTGCTGACTGGATAAGTGATAAACCAAAGTATCGAAAATATATTAGAAATTACTATTGGTATAATGGGGTAGTTAAAGGAAAACTTAAGAAAAATGCAGAAGATCCTAATAAAGTCTATGAAATATATTATGACTTTGAACAAAAGATTACGAACATGAAACCACATCAAACTTTAGCTATTGCGAGAGCTGATAAAGAAAAGGTCGTAACTTATAGTTTAAGTGTCGATAGTAAAAAAGTATTAGAATACTTACATGATGAAGTAATTGGTAATAAAAAAAGTCCATTAGTACCTGATATGGAAACATATATTGAAGATGCTTGGAAGAGACTTTTAGAACCTAGTTTAGAGCGAGATATCAAAGCAGAATTATATGATAAGGCTAGTGAATTTGGTATTAATGAATTTGGTAATAATTTGGAAAATTTACTTTTGACGCCACCGATTAAAGGGTGTGTGGTAATGGGTTTTGATCCAGCTTTTAGAACTGGTTGTAAGTTAGCGGTGTTATCACCAACTGGTGAGGTTCTAGAAATCGGAGTAATTTATCCTCATGAACCAAAAAAAGAGGTTGATATGGCAGAAAAAATAATGCTTGCTTTAATACAAAAACATGGGGTTAAGATTATTGCCATTGGTAATGGAACCGCATCAAGAGAAAGTGAAGCATTTGTGGCTAATCTAATAAAGAAATATAATTTGGATGTTAAATATGTTATTGTCAGTGAAGCTGGAGCTAGTGTATACTCAGCATCACCACTTGCTAAAAAAGAATTCCCAGATTATTCAGTAGAACAAAGAAGTGCAGTAAGTATTGGAAGAAGACTGCAAGATGCTTTATCGGAACTAGTTAAAATTGATCCTAAAAGTATTGGAGTAGGACTTTATCAACATGATTTGAAACAAAAAGAATTAGATGAAGAATTAGGGTTCGTTGTAAGTAAAGTTGTTAATAAAGTTGGGGTTAATTTAAATAATGCTAGTGAAAGTATTTTAAATTATGTTTCTGGTCTTAGTAAAAGTATTATCAAAAAAATCTTAGATTATCGAAAGAAGAAAGGTGTTATCAAATCCAGAGAGGAATTAAGAAAAGTGGAAGGTAATGATAAGGCTTTCGAACAATCAGCAGGTTTCTTAAGAATATTTGATGGGGATAATCCACTTGATAAAACTAATATTCATCCGGAAGATTACGAGTTGGTTAACAAGATTTTACAAGATAACAATATTGATGTAGCTAAAGTTGGTACTGATTACATGAAAGAAAAAATTGATGCTTTAAATAAAAGTGAAGTAATGAATAAGTACGATATTTCTGAAGAAAAATGGGATTTAATTAAGAATAATTTAGTTAATGGCGTAATTGATCCACGGGATGAAATAAAACAAATGACTTTACGTAGTGACATGCTTACTATCGATGATTTAGAGTTAGGCATGAGCTTGGAGGGAACTGTTCGTAATGTTACAGCATTCGGAGCCTTTGTTGACATTGGTTTACATGATGATGCTTTAGTTCATATATCAAAAATGAGTAAAGAATTTGTCAAACATCCAAGTGAAATATTAAAAGTAGGGGATATTATTAATGTCTATATTTGTGGCATTGAAAAAGAAAAAGGACGCGTTAGTTTATCTTTGATTGAGGAGTAATATGAAATTAATTTTGAATTTAATTAAAATAGCATTAGTATTTTTGTTTATGGCTGGAGTGTTTATTCTTTTAATAAATAAAACATTTATCTATGAAAGTTATGAGGAAGATATTATGAAAGGCGATGGTATTCCTATTAGTAGATTTATGTATTATCAAGGATTAAGTAAAGATTTAACTGCAACTTTCATAACCCCACTTAGTGCTAGATATCTTAATACATATAAGAGTAATTATTTAAATAATTTAGAACAATGTTATGGAAAATATTATTATGATGAAACTAATGATATAACAATAACTAATTATAATATTATTGATAATAGTTATTATAGAACAATAAGAATAAGTATGGCTAATGAAAATTATTGTAGTGATGATTATGTACTTAGTGATATGTGGGTTTATGAATATAATAATGTAAGTAATTATGTTGAGGGTGATATTACAGCAGATTCTATGGATACATTAATTAATACGGTTTATTCAGCTGTTCGAGTAAATGATCCAATTATAAATGATGATTATGAAAGTAGTGTTAATTTATCGGTTACTTGTAGTAATTCTGGTAGTGAATATACGTTAACTTTTAGTGATTTTAGTGATGGAGAGCTTTTGATTGTTAAAGATGATGGAACTAATGAACAATTTGCTGTTTATGAAATTGCTGGTGTTGTAGAGTTTTTAAATACTTTAGTCTAGTAAATAATTAGTAGTTAGTTTATAATGATGTAAAGGAGGAGTCTTATGAAATCATTTAGTATGAAAGACATTAAATATTTAATATTATATACAATTATAATTATATTTGCATTTATTTATATTAAAGATATAATTAATATTTTGGGTTATATAATTAAATTATTTATGCCTTTTATTGTTGGTTTAGCAATAGCGTTTGTGTTAAATGTGCTTGTCAACGTAGTGGAAAGAAAATGGCTGAAAAATTGGAAAACTACAGCTTTAACAAAGCGGGCTGTGAGCTTAATTATTGCTCTTACAATAGTTATTGGATTTTTTGTATTTTTGTTATTTTTAATAATTCCAAATTTACAAAATACAATTGCTATATTTGCTGATAATATACCGGCATATACAGAAAATTTACAAAGTTTACTTAATAGCTGGGAAATTGATACTAATGTTATTAATGAAATATCTGAAGTATTTAAGTCTTTAGGAGATAGTGCTAGTTCATTTATTAAGGAAAATAGTAATCAAGTCTTAGAAACTACTTTGGGAATTGCTACTAATGTGGTTACAGGATTTGTCAATGTAACTATTGGGATAGTTTTTGCAATTTATTTCTTAGCTCAAAAAGAAAAGATTAGCCATCAAGTGGATAATCTTATGCATGCATATTTGCCTGATAAAATAATTGTAAAAATACAAGATATTGCTAGTTTATCTAACAAAATATTTTCAGGATTTGTTGGAGGACAATGTCTTGAAGCTATAATAATAGGATTCTTATGTTTTTTAGGAATGTTTGCATTAAGACTTCCATATGCTTCAACAATATCTGTATTAGTAGGTTTTACAGCATTAATTCCTGTGTTTGGAGCATTTATTGGAACAATAATCGGAGCATTTTTAATATTTATGGTTAGTCCTTTACAAGCTTTAATATTTATTATATTTATATTAGTATTGCAACAACTTGAGGGTAATTTAATTTATCCAAAGGTTGTTGGAAAATCTGTTGGGCTTCCTGGTATTTGGGTGCTTGTTGCTGTAACTATTGGAGCAAGCGTAAATGGAATTTTAGGTATGCTTTTAAGTGTTCCAATTTGTTCAATTATTTATAGTGTAATGGCAACTAATATAAGATATCGCTTAGAAGAAAAAAAGACAAATAAAAAAGCACAAGCCTAAACTTGTGTTTTTTTGTAAAACGACATCAAAGATATTAAAAATATCTTTAGTAAAAATATGAAAAAAGGATGTCGCTTTACATTTTTTATTATAACAAATATTTATTCTAAGTCAACGAATTTTTTAGTATTTTTGTAAAAATTTATAAATTATGATAAAATAGTACAAGTTTTAAAGGGGACAAGGCCTTTGTTATAAGTGATATTTAGTTTAAGGAATAAAATATAATAAACAAGAAAGAAGGTATAATATAATGAATAGAGAAGACTTTCCAATGTTAAAACAAGATATTATATACTTAGATAATGGAGCAACTAGTTTAAAACCACAAGTAGTAATTGATAAGATGACAGAATATTATGAGAGCTATAGTGCTAATGCACATCGGGGAGATTATGATATATCGTATAAAGTTGATATGGAATATGAAAATGCTAGAGATTTGGTGGTAGAATTTATCAATGCTAAGGTAAAAGAGGAAGTAGTGTTTACTAGTGGTGCAACAGAGTCACTTAATATGATAGCAACAGGTTTTTTTGCAAATCTAGTTGAACCAGGAGATGAAATATTAATTACTACTACAGAACATGCATCAAATGTTTTGCCTTGGTTTAGATTAGTTAATGATTATGGTTGTACTATAAATTTTATTCCTTTAGATGATAACCTACATGTAACGATAGATAATGTGAAAAAAAGTATTACTCCAAGAACTAAAATAATTGCTTTAGCTCAAGTTACTAATGTTATTGGAGACATTAGACCAATTAAAGAAATATGTAAATTAGCTCATGAAAATAATATTTTTGTTGTTGTCGATGGGGCTCAGAGCGTTCCACATATGAAAATTGATGTACAAGATCTCGATGTCGATTTTTTAGCATTCTCTGGACATAAAATGTTAGGCCCAATTGGAATTGGTGTTTTATATGGTAAACAAGAATTACTCGAAAATTTAGAACCTGTTAACTTAGGGGGAGGAATGAATGAATCTTTTGACTCTCCAAGTGAAGTATATTATGTTGATTTGCCAACTAGACTTGAAGCTGGTACTCAAAATATTGCTGGGGTTATTGGTTTAGGGGCAGCAATAGAATATATAAAAAAGATAGGAATCGATAAAATACATGAAAGAGAAATTAAGTTAAGAGAATATTTAATTGAAAAATTAGTTAAAATTCCACACATCGATATTATTAATCTGGAGGCTGATAGTGGAATTGTGGCTTTCAATGTCGATGGTATATTTTCACAAGATGTTGCATATTATTTAAATAAATATAATATCTGTGTTAGAGCGGGTAATCATTGTGCAAAGCTTGTTAAAAATGCTACGGGAGTAACTAATTCGTTACGAGTAAGTTTGTATTTTTATAATACGGAATCAGAGATTGATGAACTAGTAGAACTTTTAAGTGATAAGGAAAAAATTGTAAGTGAGATGATTTAAATGGAAAAAAGAGAAGTAATAATGGATCATTATAATAATCCTAGAAATAGAAGAAGAATATATGATAGTAATTATGTAGTAGAAAATACGAGAAATTCTTCTTGTATAGATAATTTAGATGTTTATGTAAAAGTTCAAAATAGTATTATAGAAGATGTAGCTTTTGATGGAGAAGCTTGTGCAATAAGTATATCTTCTGCTTCAATTATGACTAGTAATTTAAAAGGAAAAACAATAGATGAAGCAATAGAATATATAAATAATATGGAAGCAATGTTAAGTGATAAAGAATATGCTGAGGATATTTTAAATGAAGCTATAGTTTATGAAGATACAAAAAACACTAGTCGTAAGACTTGTGCATGGCTTCCTTATGCTGCTGTAAAGAAAATATTAGAAAATTACAAATAGCACTTAGATGCTTTTAAATTGCTTAGGATTAGGAACTAGTATATAATATTCGTGGTGATTTTTGTGGAACTAGGATATAAGAAAATGTTCGAGCAAGTTTTACAAATAAATTCTAATTATTCAAGATAAAACATTATAAAAAGCACAAAAGGGTTTTCTCATTTGTGCTTTTCTAATGTTACAGTAATTCCAAATTTATCACAAATATCTAAAAAGTCATTTAAATAAATTCTATTTCTATCGTTTTCAATATTGTTAATTCCGTTTCGACTTTCTGCTTGTGAAAATGGTAGTGAGCTTTCTTGGGATGATGAAAACAAAAGAGTAATAGTATCAACTTCAGTATCGGATAAGTGTTATGTGTATTTTGATGTTTATGCGCCGATATTTTCAGATTATATTATTAATGATATATATACAGAAGATGGTGAAAATGGACTATACCTACATGACGGAAGCGGTACATACGGAAGTCAAGAAGCAGGAGATGGATCATACAGATATGCCGGAGCAAATCCAAATAATTATGTATGCTTTGGTAGTGATGCAACAAGTTGCCCAGCAGATAACTTATATAGAATCATCGGAGTATTTGATGGGCAAGTAAAATTAATCAAATATGATTATGCAGGAGAAAGCACATTAGGAACAGCGCCAGTACGTATTGTAATACCAAATTCTAGTTACTATAAAGGAAGTTTAAGTAATATACCAAATTATTATTGGAGCGGGTCAAGCTCAAACGATAGTAATACATGGAGTAGTAGTACATTAAATACAGACATATTAAATGGAACATATTTGAATACCCTGGGGAGTGAGTGGACAAGTAAGATAGCAACGACAAGTTGGAAAGTGGGAGGAAATACATATTCGAATATAACACAAAATGCAACGCCAAAGATAGCATACACAAATGAAATAGAAAGTCCAGTAGAAAATACAACATATAGTGCAAAAATAGGACTAATGTATGTAAGTGAATATGGATATGCAGCAAGCCCAGAAAACTGGAACACGACATTATATAATTATGATAATGATACAAATAGGAATAATAACTGGATGTATATGGGAGCATACGAATGGACAATTTCCCGCAGTTCGGACTATGGCAACGATGCGTTCAGTGTGGGTCGCGACTACGTGAACAACGTCCGCGTGTACATCAGCAGGGGGGTCCGGTCATCTTTTAGCCTTGAATCTAGCGTAGTACTAAGTGGTGGCAGTGGAACAAGCGATGACCCATTTCGTGTGAATTAAACAAAAATAATTGCATTTATAATTTGTTTTGTGGTATATTATATACATCAACGCAGATAAAGGATAAGTAATTATATGGAAATTTATAGAGATTTAGTGGTTGGTGGAAACTAAAAATGGAAGTATAATGAATCTACCTTTGGAGTTAGATTTAATAAATCTCGGGTAATACCGTTATCTAAAATGAGTAAATATAAGGGTGGTACCGTGCTTTATGCACTCCTTGGGTATCATCCTTTTTATTTTTAAGGAGAATGCCTATGATTGATATGCATTATGATTTATTATCAATTCTTTATTATTGTTACTTACGTAATGATTTTAGGTACGTAGAAGAATTACAAAAATATTTTAACGATAATAATGTTAATGGTTTGATTGCTAATTTGTATTTTATGAGTGAGAGTGAAATGCAACGGGAAATGATGGGTAAACCAATCGATGTGCTAGAAATGTTTAGGGTATCGACGGAATTATTTAAAAAATATTTTCCTAGTATTGAAGTAGTATATAGTATTGAAGGCTGTGACTATATTAAAGATACTAATGAATTAAAACAACTTTATGATTTAGGACTTAGAAGTATCTTACTTGTTTGGAACAATAAAAATAAATATGGAAGTGGAGCTAGAGCTACCGGATGCTTAACTGAAGAGGGAAAGAAATTTATAGTTGAAGCTATTAATTTAGGTATTGCAATAGATTTATCGCACATGAATAAAGAGACATTTATTGATACTGTCGATTTGCTTAAAGATGTTAAAAAGAATGGGCTAAATCCTAAAGTGATAGTTAGTCACTCGGATGTTGCTGATTTATATAGTCATCCCCGGAATATTACAGAAAATCAAATAAGCAGTTTGATCGAATTTAATCCGGTGATGGGATTAGTAAGTTATTCGATGTTTTTAACCAATAAAGATGAATCATTAGAAACATTAAAACATAAGTATTTGAGTCATATTAAAAGAGTAGTAGAAATACTAGGCATAGATAATGTGGGGGTGTCTACTGATGATATGGGATATGATAGTGTTTTATTTGATAATCCAGTGGAAAGAATAATATTTCCATACGAAAATTTAAAAGATGAATTAACTAAATTATTGAAAGAAGAATTTAGTCAGGAAGAAATAGATAAAATATTAAATTTGAATATAAGAAATAAATTATTTAGGGAGGAAGAAAAATGATAGATATTAAATTAATAAGAGAAAATCCAGAATTAGTAAAGGAAAATATCAAGAAAAAGTTTCAAGATGAAAAATTAGGTTTGGTTGATGAAGTTTATGAATATGATAAGACTTACCGAGAATATAAATTAGAAGGAGATAATCTAAGAGCTAAACGTAATGATTTGAGTAGCCAAATTGGTGGACTTATGCGCGAAGGCAAGAAGGATGAAGCTGAAAAGATTAAAAGTGAAGTAAGTGAAATTAATAATCGAATCGATGAACTAGAAGAAAAAGAAGCAAGACTTGAAGAAGAAATAAAATCAAGAATGATGGTTATACCTAATATAATCGATTCAAGTGTACCAATTGGGAAAGATGATAGCGAAAATGTTGAAAATGAAAGGTTTGGAGAACCAATAGTTCCCGATTATGAAATACCTTATCATGCGGAAATTATGGAATCATTTAGTGGTTGGGATAAAGATTCTGCTGGAAGAACGAGTGGAAATGGGTTTTATTATTTACTTGGTGATATTGCTAGACTTCATAGTGCGATGTTATCTTATGCAAGAGACTTCATGATTGATAAAGGTTTTACTTATTGTATTCCACCATTCATGATTCGTAGTGATGTTGTTACTGGAGTTATGTCTTTTGCGGAAATGGATGCGATGATGTATAAAATTGAAGGGGAAGATTTATATTTAATTGGTACTAGTGAACACTCAATGATTGGTAGATTTAAAGATCAAATTATTAAAGAAGAAACATTACCAATTACAATGACTTCATATTCTCCATGTTTTAGAAAAGAAGTTGGGGCTCATGGTATTGAAGAGCGAGGTATTTATCGGGTTCATCAATTTGAAAAGCAAGAAATGATTGTTATATGTGAACCAGAAGAATCAATGGATTGGTATGAAAAAATGTGGAAATTTACTGTTGAGTTATTTAGAAGTTTGGATATCCCAGTTAGAACACTTGAATGTTGTAGTGGAGACCTTGCTGATTTGAAGGTTAAATCTTGTGATGTTGAGGCATGGAGTCCAAGACAACAAAAATATTTTGAAGTTGGATCATGTTCAAATCTTGGGGATGCTCAAGCGAGACGTTTAGGTATTAGAACTAAGGGGGAAAAAGGAACATATTACTTACATACTTTGAATAATACAGTACTTGCATCAAGTAGAGCAATGATTGCATTACTTGAAAATAATTATCAAAGCGATGGAAGTGTATTAATACCTAAAGTATTACAACCTTATATGGGTGGTATTGAAAAATTAGTTCCTAAGAAGTAAGATGGGTATTTCGGAAGTTTTAGTTATAATTATTATTAATATGATTTTAACATATATGATTAGATGTCATATAGTAAATAAAAATATTGAAGATTTTAGGGGGATAGCTGAGAGGCTACATTTTCCTGAGGAGCTTTGTGCAAAAATGGAAAAAGTTTTGGATAGAAAACCAGAATTGTATGATTTAATACCTGGTTTAAATATTGGTTTGGCTATAAAGGATTGGATATTACGCAAAAGAGAAATGGAATTGCTTGAAGGCGATATTAAACATTTTGAAAATGAATATGGTTCAATTGAACAATTAGTAGTGGATGAATCAAAAGAAAAGTCTAGAACTGAAAACCAATTTCGTAAATACTTTGTAGGATACTTTTTAGATGATAAAGCAATCGTCATATATTTTAACTATGATGGTGATGATGATTTAGTAATTAGTGATGAAAGTTGTCCAACCTTTAATGCTTTAGATGATGATACTAAAGTAGCCACTTTAATGAAAATTTTATATAAAATTTATATCGGAGATAAAGAATATATTCGATGTAATAATATTAATGAAGTATTTACTGAAATAATGGTAATGAATTTAGAAAATATATTTGAATTTGGAAATGTTGATTATACGATTGAAAGAAAAGCCGTTAGTGCTTTAGTAAGACGTAAACCTAAAAATGAAAACTAGATTTCTAGTTTTTTCCTTTTAAACGTAAATTTTTGTAAAGTTAGAATAGTGAATAAAATAATTTTTTGTCGACATTTAACTACTTTTGTCGAATAGCTTGCAAAATAAAAAAATGCTGGTAAAATGGGTGTTGAAAGCGGGTTTTGGTAATTAAAATAGTACAATTTTTTGTTTTTTATACTTTTTTCTATCCTACACGGTCATAATAAAATCTATGATTAAAACAACCTTTCTACACAACTTTATTTCACACTCATCAAAATTCCGCTTTCACAATTTTTGATAGTGTGTTAAAATAGGGTCTTGAAAGAGAGGTAAATTTTATGAATAAACCAGATCTTTGTATTGCTAAGAATAGAGAAAAAGTAAATATAAATTATATTAATTTAAATATGGATATAAAACCTGTTTTTAATGGTAAAAAATATTTTTTAAGAACTTATGGATGTCAAATGAATGTCCATGATTCAGAAGAAATAAAATACTATTTAGAAAAATTAGGATATGAACATAGTGATACTTTGGAAGATGCTGATATAGTTGTGCTTAATACTTGTGCAATAAGAGAAAATGCTAAAGATAAAGTGTTCGGTTATTTAGGTAGATGTAAACATTTAAAGAAGATTAAGAAAGATTTAATTATTTGTTTATGTGGGTGCTTAATGCAACAACCTAGTGAGGTTGAGGCAATTATGGATAAGCATAAATATGTCGATATAGTGATAGGTACCCATAATTTAAGTGAGTTACCTAAACTTGTAGTTGAAGCAAATGGTAAACAAAATATTGAAGTATATTCTAATAGTGATAAAGTATTTGAAAATGTTAAATATAGTCGGGATTCAAAAATATCGGCTTGGATTAACATCCAACTAGGATGTGATAAATTTTGTACTTATTGTATAGTTCCTTATACAAGAGGACGGGAAAGAAGTAGGAAGATCGAAGAAATATTAAAAGAAGTACAAGAATTAAAGAAGCAAGGATATATGGAAATAACTTTACTGGGTCAAAATGTCAATGCCTATGGTAAAGATTTAAATTTAGGTTATGATTTTGCAACGTTATTAGAAGAAACAGCGAAAATTGGGATTCCTCGGGTTAGATTTGTTACTAGTCATCCTTGGAATTTTACTGATAAGATGATTGATGTTATTGCTAAGTATCCTAATATAATGCCATATATTCATTTGCCGATTCAATCAGGTAGTGATGAAATACTTAAGAGAATGAATCGGAGATATACTGTAGAAGAATACAAAAAATTATTTGATACAATCAAAGAAAAAGTGCAAAATGTCAGTATTACAACTGATATAATCGTAGGTTTTCCTAATGAAACTGAAGAGGATTTCAAACGTACTTTGGATATAGTAGATTATTGTAAGTTTGATGGGGCATTCACATTCATATTTTCACCAAGAATTGGAACAGCAGCTGCCTTGATGGAAGATAAAATATCTAAGGAAGAAAAAGAAGAAAGATTACATCGCTTAAATGAACTTGTCAATAAATATTCACTAGAAAGTAATAAGAAATATTTAGGCAAAGTTGTAGAAGTATTAATTACGGGACCTAGTGATAAAGGTGAAGATAAAGTATGTGGTTATACAGATACAATGAAATTAGTAAATGTGGCTGGCTCAAAAGATTTGATTGGGAAAATCGTTAAAGTTAAAATTACAGATGCTAAAAGCTTTAGTTTAGATGGGGGTGTAGTAAATGAAGCATGTGTTTATAATTAATGTCAATTCTAATGCTGGAAAGACTACCCAAAGAGTTGAAGAAATTCGAGAAATTTGTAAGGCTTTAGAAGTTGATTATGAAATTTATGTAACAGATTCTAGAGAAACTACTATGGATATTGCCAAGAAATTCAGAGATGAATTTTGTGTAGTTTATGCCGTGGGTGGTGATGGTACTATTAATGCCGTTTTAAATTCCTTGATGGGTGGAGAAGCTTATTTAGGAGTAGTACCATTTGGTTCTGGTAATGATATATATCGAACACTAAAAGAATATGGTGATTTAGTTACAGAATGTAATGTTATGAAAGTTAATGATATGTATTGTTTAAATATTTTTAGTGCAGGTCTTGATGCTGAGATATGTGAAGCAGCTGAAAAAATAAAAAAATTAAGTATTCCTCGGAGTCAAATATATAATTTAGGAATGGCTTATACATTTTTTAAATATAAGAATCAACCAATGCTAGTTAAGGCAGATTCAGAGGTATATTATGGACCAAATATGACTATGGTTACAGTTTGTAATGGTAAATATTATGGAAACGGTTATCAAATTGCTCCAGATGCTGATATGCGAAAGGCCGGAGCAGATGTTTACATGTTGGGAGATTTAAATAGATGGGAATTGCCAGGATTTTTAAAATCAGTTATTCGAGGAACGCATGAAGAAAATGATGGTTTAGTTAAAACTAGCGCGAAAAAAATTGAAATTACATCTGAGCATCCAGTGGTAGCTAATGTTGATGGTGAAATTCTTAAAGCTGATCAATTCAACATAAATGCTGAGGCTGGAAAAATAAAGGTAGTACAAAATCGACGGGTTCTAAAATTAATAAGAAAAAAATAATGAAAATAGCATTTTGGAGATGCTGTTTTTTTTGTAGTTTTATGATATTATAGATACGGAGATGTGATGTATTATGGTGGGAAAAGTATTAGAGGTATTTGTTCCAGATTTACCGCTACAAAACATGATTGGTTTTAAAATTGAAACTGATAATGAAATAATGACATTAATTTTAGAGCAAAATAACAAAAATGTTCATATATTAAAAAATGATTATGTTTTAATAACGAAAAAAATGATTGGAAATAAAGAGTTGTTAGATATAGATTATGTAGGTGATAGAGATGAGTAAACTAAAGTTATTTCCTCATAATGAAGAAGCTTATAATAAAGTTAAGAAAGCTTTTGAAACATCAAATGTTGTGGGAATAGTTCATGCTACAGGAACAGGAAAAACATATAACGCTTTAGCTTTATGTTTAGATAATTTAGATAAAAAAGTAGTATATGTTGTTCCTTCTAATGGAATTATTGAACATGTTCAAAGCGAAATACAAAAAAACGGTTTAGCTGATGAACTTAAAAATATAACTTTTATAACATATCAAAGTTTAATAAACCAAAGCTATGAAGAATTACAAAACTTAGATGTAGACTTATTGATATTAGATGAATTTCATCATATTGGGGCACCAGTATGGGGAGTAAGAATTAATACCATAATAGATACGCATCCAGATTTGAAAATATTTGGAATGACAGCTTATACTATAAGAGATAGAAGTTCGGAATATGAAAGGGACATGGCTGAAGATGGTGGTAATGAACTTTTTTCTGATAAGATTGTCAGTAGGTATGATTTGGTAGATGCAATGCTTGATAAAGTTATAGGTATGCCTATTTATAGAATGGGGTATGCCAAACTTATTGGTCTTGAAAGATTACTTGAAGAAAGATTATTAAATGGAAGATACACTTTTGCGGAAAAAGAAAGATATCTTAATATATTAAAAAGTTTGAAAAAAAGGTTAGAACAAGCAAATAATAATCAAGAAATTGTAAGACAATATGTTGCTCCTGGAAGTAAAGTTATATATTTTTGTCCATTGGGAGTAGATATAGATTTGATTATAGATGAAGTAAAGATGTGGTTTAAAGGATATATTGCTCCGGATGATATTGAAATTTATAAAACGACTGCTGATATGGGAATGTTAGGTGCTAAAAATAGAGATGCTTTTTATAATGATTGTGATTTGGATGGTCATGATGTTAGTGGAAAACTACGAATAATGTTTACAATTAATCAATATAATGAGGGCATTCATGCTCCGAATGTTGATACAATTATAATGTCTCGAGAAACGAAGTCAGATATAATTTTTTTCGAACAATTAGGTAGGGCATTGACATCAAAGGCAAATTCTAAAAAAGAATTTTATGAAGGTTTGTCTATTGAGGAATTATTTAGCTTGTGTAAGGAAAAGCATCTAAATGTTAAACCTGATTTTAGTAAAGAAAAGTTAATTGAATTGTTATGTTCTCCTTTAATTCTTGATTTGGCGGGAAATATTGATTTTGTCATGAGTTTAGAAAATGAATTAAAAAATCGAATTAAAATTAGATATCCTAATAATGAAAGTAATAATATAAGTGATACTTTTTTTGAAGATGCCTCATTTGATATTGAAATGTTTGATATTGATATGCTTCAGGCGTTATTAACAATAAAAGATAGATTATCTAGAAATTGGGAAGATTATTATAATTTGGCTAGTATTTATTATGAACATCATGGTGACTTATTTATTCCTTCTGGTTTTCGTACAATTAATGGATATGAATATAATTCCATGGGATATGCTTTAGCTTCTTGGGTTAATAATCAAAGAACTTTAGCGAAGAATGGCAAATTATTGGAATATAGAAAACAATTATTAGACAAAATTGGAATGGTTTATGATGTTTTGGATTATAGATGGAATCTTATGTATGAGTTAGCTAAAAAATATAAAGAGCATTATAAAGATTTAGAAATTGTGAGTACTTTTAAAACAAAGGATGGCGTTAATTATGCTGAAGATGGATATAATTTAGGGGGCTGGGTTTCTAATCAAAGACAAGCGAAGAGAAAAGGTACTTTGAGTAAAGAATATGAAGATAAATTAAGTGCTATTGGATTTAGATTTGAAAATAAACATTTGAGTTGGGATGCAATGTATGAATTAGCTAGAAAGTATTATGAACATCATAGAAATTTAGCTGTTTCTTATGATTTTAAAACAAAAGATGGTTTTACATATGTTGAAGATGGATATAATTTAGGAATATGGTTATCTACTCAAAAAACTGCTAAAAGAGATGGTACATTAACTTCAGATAAGGAAAAAAAGTTAATGGAAATTGGCATAGTTTTTGATTTATTAGATAAACAATGGTTAGAAAGATTTGAATTATTAAAAAAATATTATAAACATTATGGTAATTTGAATTTGACTTATGCATTTAAAACTAAAAATGGTTATGAATATGATGAGAATGGCTATAATTTGTTAACTTGGATTAATAGGCAGTTGCAAAGAATAGAAAATGGTACTTTAAGTGAAGAAAGAGTTCAAATGTTAAATAAACTTCTCGGTGAAGCAAATTGGAAAAAGTACAAAAAAGATGTTTGGTGGGACGAAATGTATGCGTTAGCTCAAAAGTTTTATGAGTGTCATAAGAATTTGAAATTACCTTATCACTTTAAAACGAGTGATGGCTTAAATTACGATGAAAATGGTAAAGACTTATATGAGTGGATAATGACTCAAAGAATCGCAAAACAAGAAGGAAAGCTAAGTGAGGAACGGGAAGAAAAATTAAATAAAATAGGTATGGTTTATAATGTTTATGATTTTAGATATCAAATGACATATGATTTAGCCAAAATATATTATGGACATTATGGTAATTTATTAGTACCAGTAACATTTAAAACTAGCAATGGATATGAATACGATGCAAATGGTATAGCATTAGGTACATGGGTTAGAAATTTGCGAAAAAGGGAAGAAAAATTAGATTGGGATAAGAAAAAAGACTTACTAGCGATAGGTATGGTTTTTGATTTACGTAAGAATAAGGAAAAAAAGCAAGAAATTTGTCAAAATTATGGAATAGATATAGAAATAAATAAGAATACTATAAGAGTTATATCAGTAATCGAGTTGGAAGTAAAAATAAAATTTTTAATGGATAATAATATTCCAATAACTGAAAATGGCATATTAAATGAAATATTTAGTATGTCAAGTGAAGCCTTAGAAGAAAAGTATGGTTTATCTTTAGTTAATTTAATAGATAGATATTATGGAGTGACTAGATAGTTATGGATTTTTTAAGAAAATATGTAAGCAACGTTTATTATGAGTTAATATTGGATACTTATGATTGGGTATATCTTCAAAGTTTAGATGAAAAAAAATTTCAAAAAATATACAATTTATTTAAAAATTTGGGCTTTTCTTTTGTAGATGATATTGTTTTAAAATATATAGAAATATTTGAGTTGCCAGAGGAAGAAGTATTAGATAAAATAGAAACTTTAAAAAACACTTTGGGAGATAATTATAAAAATATTATTAGTAATAACATGAATATTTTAAAGTATCTAGTTTAATTTTAAGATATAAATATTCCTTTTTATGCCATCAGATAAGTCTAGAGGTTCTAGTAAGTTCCAACCAAACTTTTCGTATAAGTTTTGATGTCTAGTATGTAAATATAAAGTTTTAATATTTAATTTATCCATGTAAGTAGGAATGGTGTTTATTAAAAATCTGCCATATCCTTGATGACGATATTCTTCTTTTATAAAGACATTAGCTAGCCATGGTGTATATGAGGTATTGTCATTATCATGGTTTACTATTTGATAAAAGCCAATTAGTTTATTATCTTTTAGTAAGATAATAGTAATAGGGTAAGTTTTATTGTTAATGCCATTTATAATATCGTTAGTAATATCTTTAGAGATTAATGGCTTTAAATCAGTAGATATTTCATTGATGTAAGAACTGTTTATATCATTTAAGATATTTGTAGTAAGCATATTATCACCATAATTATTATAATATATATTGCTAGTATTATAAAGTTTTTGATATACTATTATTACTTAAGGGAGGTAAATTATGAAATGTCCAGTATGTAAAGATGTAACATTATTAATGTCAGAAAAAAAGGGGGTAGAAATTGATTATTGTCCTGAATGCCGAGGTATATGGCTAGATAGAGGAGAACTTGAAAAGATTATAGGTCAAGAAGAAGTTAAATCTCAAGATAAAGAAACAACTAAAAATAATGAAAAAGGCAATAAAAAAGAAAAGAAAGAATCTTTTCTAATGGAAATATTTGAAATGTTTGGAGAATAATTAGTTCGATTTAAATTAAGGTAATATATAGTATTATCTTTTTTTGTTGCCATAAATCAATGATTAGTATTTTAAATTAAAACTATTTTTTATAATCAATGTCACAGTAAGGGCAAATTGCGGTTTTTCCGTTATCGCAGCCTTCTTTTATTTCTTTAGAATTAAAAATTTTTAGACAGTAAAAGCAGCCGCATTTATTGGATTTTTCTAAGTATGCTCTGTTGGCGCTAGATCATGCGTGAGCATTAATGTAGTTAGGTTTAGTCATGTTATCTTCATATATAAATAAAACTAGATATTGCTATCTAGTTAATTCTAATTGGTAGCGACGGTGTGATTCGAACACACGACCTGCCGGGTATGAACCGGATGCTCTAGCCAACTGAGCTACATCGCCATGAAATTCATTAATAATATATCATAATTGCTGGTGTTTGACAATACTTTTTTTGTGATTTTTGTCGAACAAATTATTAATGTTATTATTGAAAATATTTATTTATTTGATATAATTAATAGAAAAAAGTGAGGGATAAATGTGATTAAAACTAAAAGTAAAGGGGATTTAATAATTATATCTGGTACTACTTGTGCTGGTAAAGGGACAGTTATTAAGAAGTTACTCGCTAATCATAATGATATAGTTTTATCTACTTCTTATACATCAAGGCCTAAAAGAGAGTCAGAAATAGATGGAGTAGATTACTATTTTGTTAGTAAAGAAGAGTTTGAAAGAAAAATAGAAAATGGAGATTTCTTAGAGTATGCTCAAGTTCAATATGGAGCTTATTATGGTACTCCCAAAAAAGAAGTATTAGAGTTGCTTGATAGTGGTAAAGATGTAATACTTGAAATAGACGTTCAAGGAGCAAAGCAAATAAAAGAGCTTTATCCAGAAACAATATTGATATTTATCATGGCGCCATCAATGAGAGAAGTGAAAAGAAGAATAATGATGAGAGGCGATGAAAATATTGATCAAATAATTTCTAGATTTAAGGTAGCATATAATGAGATAAATCAAATAAATGATTATAATTATGTTGTTGTTAATGATGATTTAGATAAAGCAATAGTAAAGGTTGAAGCAATTCTTGTTAGTGAAAAATTGCGGGTTGATAGAATAGAAGAATTAAGTGTTGAAAATGAAGAAGAAATAATTCATGAACTTTTAATGGATAAAGAATTTGTTAATGAAAAAGATTATGAGTAGCTATTGCTTATAATTTTTTTGTGTGGTATTCTTAGTTTGGTGGTAAAAATGAGTAAAAATAATAAAATATTATATATTATAATTGCTTTATGTGTAATTATAGTTGTTGGTTTATGTATATTTTTGATTGTCAATCATAAAGAAGAAGTTTTAACTGATGCTTTGAAGTTTGAACAAGATTTTGAACAATATAATGGTCTTACATATGATGATACTGGGGATAAAGTAATAGATGTTGATATACCTAGTGAAAATCCCTTTGTTTATAAAACTGGAAAAGAAATTTTAGAAGTTTTGGAACAAGAAAAGGCATATGTTTTGTTTGGATATTCTAGTTGTCCTTTAACTAGAGCGGCGATTGAGATATTAATTACTGCTTTAGAGGAAGAAGAAATAGATAAAGTTTATTATGTAGATATTAAAGATATGCGAGATGAATATGTAATGGGGGATAGTATTATTGCAGATAAAGTTAAGGAAGGGACAGAAGCTTATTATGCAATACTAGATTTTTTTGGAGATCATTTAGATAAATATTATGCTTATGATGAGACAGGAATGTATGCGTATGATACCGGTGAAACTAGACTTTATTCTCCAACTTTTGTAGCAGTTAATGATGGTGAAGTAGTAAGTATGCAAGAAGAATTAGTAAGTTCATATGATTATACTAATAGAGAATTGACTGATGAAGAAAAATCTGAATTAAGGGAAAGATATTTAAAAGTAATTGATTCTATAAAAGAATAAGTTCTAAAATGTTAGGACTTTTTTCTTGTTAAGTATTCTTAAATATAGTATAATTTAATAGAAGAATGAAATGGGATGGTAATGATGGCGAAAAAGAAAAAAGTAGTAATTGTTGATGAAGAATTGACTCCCACAGTTTTAGCAGTTAAAAAGCAAAAAAAGGGAAGTGTAATTTGGTTGCTTTTTATATTTGCTATTTTTATTGCAGTAGTTATATATTTGCCAGATATTGCGGTTTATGTTGAAGATTATTTAAATCCTGATTTGGCTACTCCGATAACACCAAATACACCTGATGATGATACAGATGATGAAAATCCAGATGATGTGGTAGAAGAAGTTGAAGAATATCAATTAGTTGATGGTCTACAAATAGAGTTAGATAATTTTAATTTGTCTAATTTTGTAATAGCTAATAATCAAATTAGTTTTACTGTGACTAATACAGGAACTGAAATAATAAATTTTTCTGATTTAGATTATTTTATAAATTTATATAATTCTAATAAAATGTTATTACAAAGAATAATGATTACAGATGAAATTGTAACTATTGGAGGGTCTATAAATTTAGTTTATGATTTAACTGATATAAATGTTAGTACAATTGCAGTTTTGGAAATACCTCAAGATGAATATCCATCACATGTTGTAGCTACTGATGGTAATGGAAATGCTACTTTAACTTGTACCAAAGGTAATGAAACAGTAAATTATCATCTTTCAAATAATCAAGTAACTACTATTGAAGATGTTTATTCTGTTCCATCAACGGATGCTAATTATAGTACATTATATAGTAGTTACCAAGCTTTAGCAGCAACTTATAATACTATTGGGGGAATTGATTCTGCAGTTACAGTAGAAAATAATATTCTTTATTTTAGAACAAATATTAACCTTAGTACAGTGAGTGCTGGTTCGTTTAATAGTGTGATATATTATCCAATTAATACAGATGCTAAAATTATGAATTTTGAGTTAGAGGCAAACGGATATACATGTAATTAAAGGAGGGACTTATGAATTTACATATTAATGATTTTGAAGGCCCTTTAGATTTACTACTTCATTTAGTTCGAACTGCTAAAATGGATATTTATGAAATAGATACTAAATATATAATTGATAAGTATTTAGAATTTATCGATTCAATAGATAAAAATGATTTAGATAATGCAAGTGAGTACTTAGTTATGGCAGCAGAATTAATTCATTTAAAAAGTAGATTGCTTCTTAATTTGGAAGACGATACAAATGATGAAGAAAGTGAATTTAGTATTAATAGTGAAGAAGATTTAAAGAATAAATTAATTGAATATGAAAGATATCAAAATGTAACTAATGTCTTAAAAGAATTAGAGGAAAAAAGAAGTGAATTTTTTACTAAGACTCCAGAGAATTTAAAAGAGTTTGTAGAAGTTGATAATCATTTGGAAGGTTCGATGGATGCAGATTTGCTAAAAGATGCTTTAGTAGAATTACAAAAACGGATGATGTATCAAAAACCAATAAATACGCGGATTACTAGAAAAGAACTTAGTGTTGAAGAGCGTAAAACTTATATAAGAGACTTTATAAGTAAAAGAGGAAAAGTTAAATTTACAGATTTATTTGAAGATTATTCAAAGGAAATGGTAGTTGTAACTTTTTTATCCATTTTAGATATGTGTAAAAATAGTGAGATTAGACTTAGCCAAAAAGAAAATTTTGGTGAAATTTTAATAGAAAAGGTGTAATATAGATGAATAAGAAAGCAATATTAGAGGGATTACTTTTTGTTGTTGGCGATGAAGGTATAACACTAGATAATATTTGTGAAATAATTGGTATAAAGAAAAAAGAGGCTCAAGAATTATTAAAATCTTTAAGAGAAGATTATAATAAAGAAAATCGGGGAATAAGAATTAGTTTTATTGGAGAGACTTTTAAACTGACAACTAAACAAGAACATAAAGAATATTATCAAAAATTAATTACAACAAATGGAACTAATACTTTAAGTCAAGCAGCTTTAGAAACTTTAGCAATAATTGCTTATAATCAACCAATTACAAGAGTAGAAATTGATGAACTTAGAGGTATTTCGAGTATTAATATAATTAGAAAATTAATGGCTAAAGATTTGATAAAGATTAGTGGAAAAAGTAGTTTGCCGGGGAAACCTAATTTGTACCGAACTACTAGTGAATTTTTAGATTATTTTGGGCTTGCTACTTTAGGGGATTTGCCCGAACTACCAAATGCTGAAAAGGTTGAAGAAGAACAAGAATTATTTACATCTATTTATAAAGAGGATAAAAATGAAGTTAAGTGAAATAGTAGAAAGTAATGGAATAATTAAAAATGAGAGATTTAGTAAAGATAATCTCTCTTTTAATAATTTAAATGGAATTAGTTTTGAAAATTGTGTATTTGATAATATAGTTTTTGATAATTCAGGTTTACAAAATATGACGTTTAAAACTTGTGAATTTAGTTCGTGTGTGTTTGATAATGTCAGTTTAGATAAAGTAAATTTTTATAATTCTAAATTTATAAATGTTAGTTTTAATGATTGTATTATTAAGAATATGTTAATAGACGATTCTTTTATTATGGTTTTGTCTTATCAAAATTGTAATATAAGTTTTAGTAATTTTAAGATAAGTAAAATAGATGAGATAAGTATTAAAAATAGTAATTTAAATAATGTGGATTTTTATAATTCAAAAATAGAAGTAATGGAACTTTATAATAATAAAAATGTATCTGAAGTATACTTATATAGTTCTAAAATTGAAATGGTAAAGGGAAGCATGGAAAATATGCGAGGATTTTACATGTCTTTAGAACAAATATTAGATTTAGTGAAGAAAATAGGGATAAACTTACATGAATGAATCATATTATTAGTAGGTGATAATATGACTTTAAAGAAAGTTAAAGTAATTAATGTAGTAGTATTTTTTGCTCTATCTTTTTTATGGCATTTTGTTTATGATTTGCTTCCTAATTTTTTTACTGCTATATTTTTTCCTGTTAATGAATCAATTTGGGAACACATGAAAATTATATTTGGGGTAATAGTGTTTGGTTCACTTATTAGTTTGTTTATTATGAATAAGTTTAAAGTAAAACATAATAATTTTTATGTAGAAGTGGTTAGTAAAGCAGTATTGGGAGTTATATTTTATTTAATTATTTTTATTCCTCTATATAAATGGTTAGGGGAAAATATGTTTATTTCAATAACTCTTATGTTAATTACTTATATATTTGTTGAATTTGTCGGTTATAAAATACTTAAATTAGATGAAATGGATATTAAAGTTATGCCAATTATATTGCTTTTATTGTGTTATATATTATTTGCTTTACTTACATATTATCCTAGACATAACTTTTTATTCTTTGATGAGACGAAATTACTTTATGGAATTCCCAAATAAAAAGAATACTATATTTTTTCAAAGTATTCTTTTCCTACACCACACATAGGACATTTGAAATCATCTGGTAATTCTTCTTCATCTGTTTCATAACGGTAGCCGCAGATTTTACAGACAAAGACATTTTTCTTCGATGTCTTTTTTTCTTCTTGATATGTTGGAGCAGTTTTGTTAGTTGCTCCTTTTAAATTTTCTTGATAGTATTTATAAGTCATAGCTTCTAAACCGTTAGTTTCTTGCATATTGATTATTTTACCTAGGATAATTGTGTGAGTATTTGTTTTTAATGAATTATTAAAGGTACAAATAATGTAACCACAAGTATTGTTGATGACTGGGACTTCATCAACTATTTTATAAGAAACATCTGCAAACTTATTTACTTCATTACTCTTTTTAAAACCAAATGTTTTAATTAGTTCAATATCCGTATTAGTAGGTAAAATATTGATAGCAAATTTCTTTTCTTCTAAAATTACTTTAGTAGTGTAATTATCATTATTTAAACTGATAGCAATAGTATCACTATTTATTTGTATTACACTATTAGCGGTACATCCAACTAGAAGATCATTACTTTTACTAGAAATGATATACATTCCATAAGATAATTTTTTTAAAATAGATTTATCCATGTTAAGCCCTTCCAGCACCGTCGACAGAAAGAATGGCTCCAGTTACAAAACTTGCCATAGGACTTGCCAGATAAAGAAAAGCATTAGCAATATCTTCAGGTTCTCCGATACGTCCTAAAGGAATTTCTTGAATAATAGGAGCGATTACTTCTTTTGGTAAAACTGCAACCATGTCAGTATTAATTACACCAGGAGCAACTGCATTAACACGGATGTTAAATCTTCCTAGTTCTCTTGCTAAAGACTTTGTTAGACCATTGACAGCAAATTTACTTGCAGGGTAGCCACATCCAGCAGGTTGTCCATAAATTGAGACCATGGATGAAGTGTTAAGAATAACACCACCGCCGATTTTCTTCATATATTCACTAGCAACTTTAGAACATAAGAATAGAGCATTTAAATTTAAATCGACGATTTTAGTAAATTCTTCATAAGTGTAATTTTCTAAAGGTGTACTTGATGAAATTCCGGCATTGTTAATTAAAATATCGATTTTGCCAAATTTATCTTCGACAGTTTGAAACATGTTTCTAACTTCTTCTTCATTATTTAAATTGGGATATAAACCAATTATTTTATCTTGATATTCAGGTAGCTTTTCTAAAGCTTTGTTAACACTTTCTTCTTTACTACCTAGTATAGCTACTTTAGCACCATTTTCTAAAAATAGTTTGGCAGTAGCAAAACCAATTCCTCTAGTTGCTCCAGTTATAACAGCAACTTTATCATTTAACATATTATCACCATCCTAATTAATTATAACATATTTGCCTTATAAGTAAAATTGGTGCTTTTTTTATTTTTTAGTTTATGTTATAATTGGATTAGGCCTGTATGGCGGAATTGGTAGACGCGATAGACTCAAAATCTATTTTCAGCAATGGAGTTCCAGTTCAAGTCTGGATACAGGCACCAATTTGAAATATTAACACCAGCTTAAACAGTTGGTGTTTTTGTTTATTAATTAATATGAACTAGTCATATCGTTTTTGTTGTATTATCTTGAGTTTGTTTTAGGAGAATGATATACTTATAGTATAAAAAGTGGGGAAGAGAGGTTGGATTATGGAAAAAGGAAGATTAATTGTTGTTGAAGGAGCTTGTGATGGAATAGGTAAAACTACCCAATATAAAATGCTTAAAAATCGACTTGCAAAAGATGGTGAAAGTATTACTAGTCATCATTTTCCTTCATATGGAACTTATCATGGTGCTCCAGTAGAAAAGTATTTGCAAGGAGAATTTGGAGGTCCTAGTGAATTATCACCATATTTTGTAAATAGTTTATATGCGGTAGATAGAGGAGTCACTTGGTATAAAGATTTAAAAAAATTATATGAACAAGGTAATATGATTTTATTAGATAGATATACAACATCAAGTTTAATTTATCAATCAGCTTTAATTGAAGACTTAGATGAAAAGAAAAGATTTATTGATTATGTAACTGATTTTGAATATCATAAAATTGGTATTAAAGAACCTGATAATGTTATATTTTTACATGCTTCATTCGATTTAGTTACAGAGATCAGAAATGCACGTATGCAAAATGATGGTATTATTAATGATATTCATGAACGTGACCTTTTATTTATGAGAAAAGTTTATAATAGTGCTATGTTTATTGCTGATTATTTATCGTGGGATAAAATTAAATGTGATGATGGAAATAAAATGCGTGATATTGATGATATTCATGAAGATGTTTATGGTTTAGTTAGAAAACGTAAAAATTAGTGATATTAACTTTTTACTAATTTTTATTTTGCATAGACTAGATTTTAGTTATGATATTTGATAAAATTAAATAGGGTGGAGTAATATGAAAACTAATGTTAAACATCGTACAGATTATTTATCTTGGGATGAATATTTTATGGGAATTGCAAAACTTTCTGCGCTTCGTAGTAAGGATCCTTCAACACAAGTTGGGGCATGCATTGTTAGTAGTGATAATCGTATTTTATCAATTGGTTATAATGGGGCTCCGAATGGATTTCATGATGAAGATTTTCCTTGGGATAGAGAAGGAGAAGCATTAGAAACAAAATATTTATATGTATGTCATGCTGAACTTAATGCAATACTTAATTTTAGAGGACATAAAAGAGATTTTGAGGGTGCTAAGTTATATGTAGCATTATTTCCTTGTAATGAGTGTGCTAAAGCAATTATTCAAGCAGGTATTAAAGAAGTTATATATTTAAGTGATAAATATCATAATGATACTAATTTTATCGCATCAAGAAGACTGTTTGATAGTTGTGGGGTTACGTATAGAGAATTGAATATAGATAATCATAAAGAAATAAATATTAGATTAGATCAATAAAGAATAAAAAAGGAGTATAAGAATGGCAAAAATAGATAAAGATGATTTTTTAGATAAATTGACTCCTGAAGATATTGAAAATGTTATTTTGCCAACGTTAAAAGCCGATAAAGAGAAAAGATTAGCTGAACAAGCATGTGTAGTACAAAGAAGACTTTCTAAAAGGAAATTGATAGCATTTTTATTTATGTTAGTTTTTATTGGGGTAGGAGTGTTTTCGGGAGTAAAGGTTTTAGCTTGGAAAATGGATTCTGATAACACTTATGCTCAAATAGAAATGATAAATGATAATGTCGTTATTGAAGAGGTGGAAGATACAGAATCTACAGAAATTATAAATCCTCCGGAAGAAGAGAATACCGCTAACCCTTATTGGGATTATATAAAGATGAATTTAATTAATGTAGATTTTACAAATTTATTAAGTATTAATAGTGATACTAAAGGATGGATTCAAGTAAATGGAACGAATATTAATTATCCTTTTGTCCAAACTATTGATAATGAATATTATTTAAAAAGAGATTTTAATAAAAAAAATAATTCAGCTGGTTGGGTATATATGGATTATCGTAATGATGTTGAAAATTTTGATAGGAATACAATTTTATATGCTCATGGAAGATTGAATGGTACAATGTTTGGTTCATTAAAAAATATATTTGAATCAGATTGGTTTGATGATGTTAATAATCATGTTATTAAGTTATCAACATTAACAGAAAATACATTATGGCAAGTATTTAGTGTATATCATATTCCTACAACTAGTGATTATTTACAAACAGAATTTAGTAGTAATGAAGATTTTTTGGAATTTGTTAATATGTTAGAAGAACGTAGTCAATATGAATTTAATGTAGAGTTTAATGAATCAGATAAAATATTAACATTATCAACTTGTTATAATGATCAAGAAAGAGTTGTATTACATGCAAAACTTATAAAAAGAGAGGTAAGAGATTAATGGTAGAAGAATTAAAAACTAGAAAAGGATTTATTGCAGCACTTGATCAAAGTGGGGGAAGTAGCAAAAAAACTTTGGTTAATTATGGAATAAATGAAAGTGATATAAAAAATGATGAAGTAATGTTTAATTATATTCATGAAATGCGTACAAGGATAATTACTAATGAATATTTTACTGATAAGCATATTTTAGGGGTAATACTTTTTAGAAATACTATGGAAAGAGATATTCAAGGTATTAATACAGTAAAATATTTGAATAATAAAAATATTCCAGCATTTTTAAAAATCGATTTAGGTTTAGATGAAGAATGTGACGGGGTTCAATTATTAAAAGATATTCCTAATTTAGATGAAATACTCGATAATGGAATAAAATACGGTGTTGTTGGGACAAAAATGAGGTCAGTTATTCATGAGTATAATGAATACGGTATTAAAAAGGTAGTTGAACAACAATTTAGTTTGGCTAAAAAGATAATTGCTAAAGGATTAGTTCCAATTATTGAACCAGAAGTAGATATTAATGCTAAAGATAAGAAGAATATAGAGTCTTTTTTGAAAACTGAGATTAGTAAACAATTGTCTAAAATGAAAAAAGATGAATACGTAATGTTTAAATTTACAATTCCTGATTTACCTAATTTTTATGATTCATTATTACATTATAAAAATGTTGTAAGAATTGTTGCTTTGTCTGGTGGATATGATCGAAATAAGGCTTGTGAATTGTTAAAAGTTAATAAGAAAATGATTGCTAGTTTTTCAAGAGCTTTACTTGAAGGGCTTAATGTAAATCAAAGTGATGAAGAATTTTCTAATACTTTGAAAAATTCAATAGAACAAATATATAATGCTTCAGTAAAAAAATAACACGACATGGTGTTATTTTTTCATTATTGATTTAGGATAGGGTTTTCTTTCATCAGTACGGTATAAAATATTATCAGTGCTAGTATTGTAAAAATCAGCTAGTTGTTTTAAGTATTCTAATGGGATACTTATTTTTTCTAGTTCATATTTACTATAGTTGGATTGATCTATTTTTAAATAATCTGCAATGTCTTTTTGGTATAAGTCTTTATCTTTTCTTAACTCTTTAAGTCTATTCATGTTTAATCACCATGTATGTATCTTACAACAGTTATAATTTAACTAATGACATAAAGGTAAAATTTACCTATAATTACAATAGAAAAGGTAAAATATAACTATGAAGAAGTATGTATTATTATTTAGTATAGCTATTGTAATGGTTTCTATTCTTTTGTTTTATGATAATGATGAAAAAGTTATTTTAACTAATTACAATAGTGAACAATTAATTAATAGCAATATCTTAACTATGATGTATGAAACAGATGTTGGTAGTGGTGAATATCAAGTATCTAGTAGTAATTTATGGCCACAGGACAGGTATGTTTTTAATGAAAGACTATCCGGTTGTGAAAATGGAAGTAAATTAACTTGGGATGATGAAAGAAAAGCAGTTATTTTATCTACTTTGGTTTCTGATAAGTGTTATGTGTATTTTGATGTATATGAACCAACATTAGCAGAATTGTGTGTGGGTAAAACATTGGCGGAATGTATAACAACTCAAGTATATACGGGTGTTGACGGTGAAAATGGGTTATATTATCATGATGGCCAAGGTACTTATATAAATGCCTCGGAAGAAGCGGGAGATAATTCATATCGATATGCAGGAGCAGACCCAAATAATTATGTTTGCTTTGGGACAGATGAAGAAACATGTCCTGATGATAATTTATATAGAATAATCGGGGTATTTGGCAATGAAGTAAAATTAATAAAAAATACAAGTATAGGCAGTTATTTTTGGGATAATAGTAGTAGTGTATGGGATGAGAGTACAAGCCAGATATATATACGGTGCTAAATGTAACCTATTACAATGAGTTGGAAAGCAAATGGCAAAATCTAATAGCAAATCATAATTTTGAAGTAGGTGGTGCCGATAGTGGCACCAAAACAGCAAAGCAATATTATAATATGGAAATAAGAAATCAAACAGGATATGAAGAAAGTATGAAAATAGGATTAATGTATATAAGTGATTATGGATATGCTGTCGGTTCAACTTATTGGACAACATATTTAATTAATTACGACAGTGTAAAGAATGAAAACTGGATGTTTATAGGAAATAATGAATGGACAATTTCGCGCAATTTAAACGATATGACATCAGTGTTTCGTCTGAACCTTTTTGGATCCATAGATTTGTACTATCCCAATGATATTGAATTTGCAGCCCGGCCTTCCTTTTATCTGGAGTATAATGTAACATTCGCTGGAGGAACAGGTACTTCAATCGATCCATATCGCATTAATTAATAGTAATAAATCATGCTGCTTTACAGTAAAATGTAAAGTAGTTATTTTTTTTCTTAATATTCATGTAATTTTCTTTTGTTAGTGTTAAGATAAATGCTTCGAAAGGAGATGTTGCAATGAATGATATGGATAAAATATTAAATACGCTTAAGGAGGTTACTGGTATTCAAAGCAAATATGTTCTTCTTTTAATTGTCAGCATTATGGCAGTTATGATTGTTAAATTTATCAATAAAATTATTAATCGTTTTTATAAATCTGGTAATCATTCAGGACGTGATGTATTTAAGTTTAGTCAAAGATGTAATTTAGTGGCTAATATTATTTTGATTTTTGTAATATTTGTTATTTGGGAAGGACACTTAGATAATGTTGTTACTATAATTAGTTTTATTTCAGCTGGGGCAACAATTGCTTTAAGAGAAGTAATATTAAACTTATTTGCGGGAATTTATATAAAATGTGCTAAACCATTTGTGGTAGAAGATAGAATAGAAGTTGGGTCTGTAAAGGGAGATGTTGTATTAATTACAGCGATGAGCTTTAAAGTTTTGGAACTCGGGGACCGAGTTAATGGAGAACAAAGCAATGGAATTATAGTTAATATTCCTAATTCTCAAATATTTTCTAATTCACTTAAAAATTATACGACAGCATTTAAGTATATCTGGACAGAAATGAAGGTTAATGTTGATGTTGATGCTGATATAAATATGCATAAGAAAAAACTTTATGAGATAGTTAATAATAATGCAGTTATAAAAAGTATACCTAAGAAAATGGATAAGGCTATTGATGCTGCAAGTAGTAGTTATCGAATTTATTATAATAATTTGAAACCAATTATTTATACGGAATATGTGGACAATCATATTGAATTTACAGTTAGATTTTTAGTGCATCCTAAAAAAGAAAGAAATGTTTTGGATGATTTATGGATTTCTATTATAAAAAGTGCACAAAAAGGAGAGATTAAACTTTACAAAAAATCGTAAACTTATAAAAATTGATGTTATTTATCCAATGATTTTGATATAATTTAGATGGAGATTATTAATGGATAAGATTATAAAATGTATTTTAAAAGAATTAAATGAGCATGGATTTGAATCCTATTTAGTTGGAGGTTATGTTAGAGATACCTTACTAGGTATTAAAACATATGATGTTGATATTTGTACGTCAGCTCTTCCTAAGGATGTTCATGCTATTTTTAATGTTGTTTCAAATAATTATGGGGGAGCAAATATAAAAATTGATAACTATAATATAGATATAACAACTTTTAGAGAAGAAGGAGAATATAAAAGTAGACATCCGGAGAAAGTAAAATATATTACTGATTTAAAAACTGATTTAGAAAGACGAGATTTTACAATAAATGCTATAGTTATGGATGCGTCTGGTAAAGTAATTGATTTATTAAATGGTGTGGAAGATTTAAGTAATAGAACGATTAAAATGATTGGAAATTCAGAAGAACGAATTAAGGAAGATCCCCTTAGAATACTTAGGGCGATTAGATTAGCAACAACTTTAGATTTTGAAATAGATGAGGAATTATTGACTGTTTTAAAAGATAATAGTTCTTTAATTTCTTCTTTGTCTGGAGAAAGAATTAGAGAGGAATTAGATAAGATTTTAAGAAGTCCAAATTTTAAAAAAGGACTAAAATTATTTAGTGATTTAGGAATAGATAAAATTATTGGTTTAAGTTATAATGATGTTTTTTATACTGAAGATTTAATGGGAATGTATTCTCAGATAAAAGTTTTAGATATCCCATTTACAAATAATGAAAAAAGCAATATAATTAGAATTACCGAGGTAGTTAAAAAGAACGTAATAAATTACGAAACTTTGTTTAACTATGGTTTATATATAAATATAGTAGCAGGTATGGTACTTAATATAAGTGCTAAAAAAATAAATGGAATGTATAAAAAAATGCCAATTAAGGATCGTAATGATATTGCGGTTGATGGCAATGAAATAATGGATATTTTAGGTATTAAGCCAGGTAAAATTCTTAAAGAAATTTATAGTGAGTTAATTACGGAAATACTTTCTAGTAGATTAAAAAATAAAAAGAGTGATATAAAAAAATATTTATTAAAAAGGAAGTGAGTAAAAATGTTTAAAGATAATAAAAAATTAGTGGCTGAAACAATATTTATAAAAGAGGCTTTAAAAGAAAATTTATCTTTAAACGAATTTTTATTATTACTTTATTTTGATAATTCTTTTGATTTAGTGTTTGATATAAAAGTAGTTGCTAAAACTTTAAATATGAGTGAAGAACAAGTACTTGAGGCTTACAGTAGTTTGATGAAGAAAAAACTTATAAAGGTTAAGGCTGAAAAAGATGGATATGGAAAAGTTATTGAAAAAGTTTGTTTAGATAACTTTTATAATGAAATTAAAACTGATGTTAAGAATAGTGAAATAGAATCTAGCAAGGAGGATATATTTAGTATATTTGAAAGTAATTTTGGTAGATCATTATCACCGATGGATTATGAGATTATCAACGCTTGGATTGATAAAGGATTTAGTGAAGAGTTAGTTATTGCTGCTTTGAATGAAGCAGTATATAATGGAGTTCCTAATTTAAGATATATTGATAAAGTTTTATATGAATGGAATAGAAAAGGATATAAAACAGTAGATGATGTTAATAATCGTTTTAAAGAAGATAAACAAAATGATAAATTATTTGAGACAAGTGTACTAAATTTTGATTGGTTAAATGAAAAGTAATGAAGTATTAAAATATTTAGATGAATTATTTCCTGATGCTCGTTGTGAGTTAAATTATAATAAAGATTATGAGTTATTGATTGCAACTATTTTATCGGCGCAATCAACTGATAAAAGAGTTAATTCAGTTACACCGATTTTATTTGCTAAGTATGATATTTATAGTTTGAAAAATGCTCCTTTAAAAGATATTGAAAATATTATTTATCCAGTGGGGACTCATAAAAGAAAGGCTGAATATATTAAGGTAGTTGCTAGAGAACTTGTAGAAAAGTTTGATGGTCATGTACCAAATAATCGAGAGTTTTTAGAAAGTCTACCAGGGGTTGGAAGAAAGACTTGTAATGTAGTTTTATCTAATTTATATGATGTACCTGCGATTGCAGTTGATACACATGTTAAGAGGGTTACTAATAGGCTCGGAATTGTTAATAGTGATGATGTGTTAGAAATAGAAAATAAATTAATGAAATTTTTCCCTAAAGATAAATGGAGTAGAGTGCATCATCAATTAGTGTTATTTGGTAGATATATTTGTAAGAGTATGAAACCAGATTGTGATAATTGTCCTTTTATAAATAAATGTAAGTATAAAAATAATAATTTAGATTGATTACTTTTTTAAACATGTGAAAACCACGTCCAAAAGGCGTGGTTATTTATTCTAAACCTGTACTTGGTTTATTATTGTTACCGTTGTTTCCTCCAGAATTTGAATTGTTATCGTTATCGTCTGGGTCATCTGGATCAATTATATCATCAATGTTAGAATCCATGCCAAGGTTGGCTTTTATTTCTAGTCCGTCACTCATATTGGAAGCAAATAATGAGTAAGCTGACTTAATGACATAGGTAACAGTTCCTGTATCTGTTGTAGTGAAACTTGTTGATGTTCCATCTGTTCTTCCTATAAATGTTAATGTTCCATTACTTTCTTGTTTGTAAATGTTATATCCAAGAGTTCCAATATAGGAATTATTATAGCTTAAACGTTGTTCATAATATTTACTTGCATAATTTTCATAGTATTTATTGAAATAGCTTTGTAAATAGTTTGTGTCAATTGCATCTGGAGTTTTGATAGCATCCCAAGATAATTTTAATGTTGTTCCATCGAAAGTGTAATCACCATTTGTTGGAGCATCTAATTTAGAAAATCTTGTTGATACATCAGTTGGTTCTGTACCTTCTTTAAATGTTTCTGTTGATTTTAAATTATCTGGAGTATATTCACTAGCTAGTTGAGTAGGGAATGTTTCTCTTTCAATTTCAACAGTAACTATACCACTTGGAGCTTCAAATTTTTGATTTTGAGAATATACTCTTGAGCCTACAGCTTTCATGACACCGGCCCGAACTCTATTACCTACAGACACTGTTAAATAATTTTCTGAAGTAGTTCGGTCATAACCAATCCACAAGGCTATTGCATATTCAGGAGAATAGGTTACGTTCCATGCATCACGAGTTGCTGATGTTGGAATACCAGCAGCTTCAGCCGCTTCGCGGTCAACATTGGTTGTACCAGATTTAGCAGCGATAGTAGTACCACTTACTGATACGCCTCCAACGCCATTTTCAGCAGCAGAAACTAAGATATCAGTTATAAGGTAAGCGGTTTCTTCGCTCATTACTCGTTCTTTTTCATATTTGTATTCATAAACTTCACCAGATTCTACAATGGTAGCTTTAGTAAATGAATAAGGTTCAATATAATATCCACCGCGACCAAATGTAGCATAGGCAGCGCTCATTTCAATTGGGCTAATGCCTTCAAAACCACCAATTGACATGGATTCATATAATGTATCTCCATAATCGATTCCTAATCCATGGACAAAATCGCTTATATAGTCAGGATTTTCTTCATATACTGTTTGAAAAGCTTTTAATGCAGGGATATTACGAGATTCTATAAGTGCTGTTCGCATTGTAATGAGCCCCATATATTTACCGTCAGAGTTTTTAATAGATGTACCATCACTGTAAGTGGTTTCTTCATCTAAGAATAGAGAAGATGGTGCACCATTTAAATATTCTATGTATGGACCGTAATCAAATATTGGTTTAGCAGTTGATCCTGGTTGTCTTCTTTCATTTGCTCTATTTAAACCGCGAGCTTGATAATTTCTTCCGCCTGATAGGGCAACAATTGAACCATCGACGGTACTAGTTATTGCTATACCTTCTTGAATAGCGTCATTAGGGAATTCATATAATTCCCCGTTTTCTAATTGATTTAAAACATTTTGAACATCAGGGTCGATTGTGGTAATTATTTTCATTGGATTATATCTTGGGTCAAGTCCGGTTCTATCAGTTACTTCTTCGGCAATGTAGTCAATTACAGCTTGATTTGAACCGTTGCTTGTTTCTCTAGTAGTTACTAAGGATTCAATTGGAATATCAAGTACAGCTTCTTTTTCTTTTTCTGTTATGTAACCGTGATTAACCATAAGAGTTAAAACCGTTTTTTGACGATCTCTAACTCCTTCAGGATTAGTGTAAGGATTTAATATATATGGATTTTGGAACATTCCTGCCATAATACTAGCTTCTGCTAAGGTTAAATCGGATACTGATTTACCAAAATAGTATTGACTAGCTTGTTCTACACCATAAATACCTGTTGAGTTAATACTTGATGCTCCAGCAAACCACATTGTATTAACATAAAATTCAATAATTTCTTCTTTTGTATAATTGCTTTCAACTTTGAATACAGCCATATAGATATCAGTAAATTTACGAATAATACCTTCAATACCTTCATCTTCAGAGTTGGTATAAACTTGTTTTACTAGTTGCATGGTAATCGTTGATGCCCCACCAGCACTACTGTTACCTAGAAGTTGGCCAAAAGCAGCTTTAACGAATCTAGCTACATCCATTCCTTTATGTTGGAAAAATCTAGAATCTTCAGTAGCAACAATTGCATCTACCAGTACTTGAGGTAATTCATCGTAAGTAACTAAAACACGATCTTCTGCTCCTAGTCTGGCAAGTTCTGTAACCCCATCCTTATAATAAAGAACTGTTGATTCTTTAGAATATAATTTGTCACGATCGAAATCTGGTGATGTAATTATAATATATAGGGCGAAAACTAAAACAATTGAAATAACTGCAATACCACAAATAAGTAATCCCGATAAAACAATTGATTTTACGTTTGTTTTTTTGTTAGGGTCTTTAGTTTTAGTTTCTTTCTTCTTTTTAATTTTTATTTTACCTAATTTTATTTTTTTCATTTTATCCTCCGATTATTTTGTTTAGTACTGGTAAGTAATCTAAACCTTTTAAACTTAACTTTATTTCATATGCATTATTTTCTAAAAACTCATATGGAATACTTTTTCGGTTTTCAGTATCCAGAAAATTTAAAAATGTATTACCCATGAGTAGAAAATATTTATCATTCATTAAAATTATTAGAAAAACTATTCCTTTGTGTTTCAAAATGTTTCTAATGTGTTTTATTTGATGTTCATGAACATTGCTAATAGGAAAAGAAGTTTTATTTTGAGTAACTTTAGCATCGAATTCAACATAATAGCCTTTATAAAGACCATTAAAGTCAAGAGTTGATGGTGTTTTATAAAAACCATCTTGAATTCTTTTCCCTTTGCTACTATAAGCCACTTTAGTAACTCCGATAGGAGTAGGCTTTTTATATATATATGCTATATCATTCTCAATATAATATTCATTTGCTTGTTCAATCAAATATTCTAAATCCATTCCGCGATTACTATAATTAGTTATCTTAGTGGATGTTTTTTTAATGTTATTTGGATATAACAAAATAAATCACCTTTATAATTATATCATATTTGAGCTTTAGTGTGTAGGTTAGTATTATACTTGACAGTTAAATAATGACAAGTGATTAAATATTTCTTGACTTTTTGAAATCTCTTGTCTTTTCTTGTCGAAATTGATGAAATTAAATATTGTTTTTAGTAAAATGTAGTTGGTGAATATAATGCGAGTAGAATATTTTATAAATGAAATGCTTAGAAAAGTGGATTTTGCAATTATTAATACATATTTAGTTAAGAATAAAAAAAAGAAAAAATGACTTATTTTGGTAGTTGGACATATATTGACAAAATACTCTAAAATAGTATATAATTTTTATTGTTAGAAGGTGAATGTTTTGTATAGTGATAGATTATATTTGACTCCTCAAGAAATTTTAGAGAAAGAATTTAAAATTGATGCGAGAGGATATCGACCTCAAGAAGTCGATAAGTTTTTAGATATGGTCATTAGAGATTATACGGAATATTCTAATATTGTAAAGCATTTAGAAAAAAGTATTAAAGATTTAACTGATGATAATATTAAACTTAAACAAGAAATTAGACGTTTGCAAGAAGTGGCAGCTAGTAATAGTGAAGCGCCATCTAGAAGCGCAAGTAATGTCGACCTTCTAAAAAGAATTAGTCAGTTAGAAAAAGTAGTATATGGAAATAATGAATAATTTTTAGGCAAATGCTGCATATTTTGTTATGTAGAGGAAAGTCCATGCTCACACAATCTGTGATTGATTGTAGTGTTCGTGCCTAAGGAAACAATAACTTAGGGTAGCGTAAGCTAACGGCATCGAGGAGGCCTTAAATGGTTTTAGTAGATATAAAGTGCCATAGAGACGAGTTGCTTTGGAAACGAAGCAAGTGGAACGCGGTAAACCCCACGAGTGAGAAACCCAAATTTTGGTAGGGGAGCTTTCATGATGGAATCAAACAAAATGAGAGCCTATATATAGGAGATAAATATTTGCCACTTTACGTAAGTAGAGTACAGAACATGGCTTATTAAAATTATTTTTTTATTTTCATAAAAAAGGAGTGGAAAGTTTTGAACGAGATCGGTGAAGCCCTCAAGTACGCGAGAGAATCTTCGGGTGTTAGTTTGAATGAAGCCAGCAAAGACCTAGACATAAAGCCAGAAATACTCGAGAATATTGAAGATGGAAGGACTGGAGCTTTTAAAGACATATATGAATTAAAAGATTATATAGCAAGTTATGCTAAATATTTAGGTTTAGATGAAAATCAATTAATTGATGAATTTAATGAATATATGTTTGAATATACTTCAAAAATTCCTATTAAAGAGATTGAAAAAACAATTGAGTTAAAAATTAAAGAAGAAAAAAAAGATGAAAAAGTAGTTTCTCCTTATACTAGAGAAAAGAAAAAATATAATAATTGGGTATATGTTGTTATTTATGTTGTTATATTTTTAATGATTATTGTGGCAATTTTTTGGTCTGTAAAACAAGTTACAATTAATAAAAGCGTAACAGATACAATAAGTTATAGAAGGTAGGTAGTATATGAAAAATATGAATTTGCCAAATAAGATTACTGTTGTAAGAATTGCCTTGTCAGTAATTATTATAGTAATAATGTTAATACCTTGGTATTCTTTGGGTGTTGAATGGCCGGTATATCAAGTTGGTAATGTGCAAGTAGATTTAAAATATATAGTAGTTGGTATTTTATTTTTAGTTGCTTCGTTATCAGATTTTCTAGATGGTTATTTGGCTCGTAAAAATAATCAAGTAACAGATTTTGGTAAAGTTGCAGATGCCATTGCTGATAAAATATTAGTTAATGGTTTATTAATAGTTCTTGCATATGAAAGAATTATTTCCATAATTATTCCAGTAGTAATTATTACAAGAGATATTGTAGTTGATTCTTGTAAGATGATTTCTGGTAATCATGGTAGAGTTGTAGCAGCATCAATTATGGGAAAACTTAAAACTATTTGTATGATGTGTGGGGTAACATTGATATTATTTTATAATTTGCCATTTGAACTTATCAATTTCCCACTTGCAGATTTATTTTTAATTGCTGCAACAATTTTATCTGTTGTATCAGGTTGTCAGTATTATTATAATTCAAGGGAGTTTTTATTTCCAAAAGAAGGAAAAGCAGCTAAGAAATAGTTGCTTTTTTTGTGTTATGTCCTAGACATTTTTTTAAATTAGTCATAGGATACACTAGAAAGGAATGGAGATATATGAATTATTATAATGAATCGAAGACTTATGAATCTGAAACTAAGAAAGGTTATGATAAAACAAATATGTATGTAGGAATGGATGGTGCTACTTGCAGTTCTGGAATGATGATGGATATGCCAGGATGTGGTTGTGGAATGATGCCAATTTATGAATGTCCACAAGAAAGAGTATGTCATAGATATATTTGTTATGATGTACCTCATATTATGCCATGTAACACTAGAATAATTAACCATCATGTTTATAGACATACTTATAGACCAGAATATACTTATTGTGAAGAAAATGTATGTGAAAATGTATATGATCGTGGATGTTGTTAGTAATTTTGGATTTTTGATGAGATGAACTCTCATCTTTTTTTCTTATTTCATATAATTACCATGGAAAACTTGTTTATTTTATTATATAATAATACATGATGAGGTGAAATATAGTGAATGTATTTGGTGAGTATGTTGATTATTTGCAAAAAATAAGTAAAGAGAAGTTGCAAGCTATCATCGATGATTATAATAAACTTGGAAGTATTTATAATTTGGATGTTGTGAATACAAAAAAGTTAAAAAAAGATGATTTAATAAAAAAAGTCGATGAACTTAAAAGTGATTATTTTAAATATTGGATTATGTCTTTAGATTTAGATGATTTCAATGTTTTAAAACAATTAACTTTTAAAAAAGTGAATGATGAATTTTTACATGAAAATAGAGATTTTATTAATTACTTGTTAGAAAAAAGTATTTTATTTCAAGAACAAGAGTTAATGATGGCTTGGGATATTAATGCTTTGTTTAAAAGTTTAATTAAAAATAAAGATGTAATTAAGTATGTTAAGACTTGGAATAAAATTTATAAATTAGTTGATGGAATAATTGTTGCTTATGGGGTAGTAAGTAAGAAATACTTTGATATTATTATTGAAGGTATGGAAGATAAAGAGCAAATTATTCCTAAATTAGAATATTACTATAAAAAAGAATATGTAATTGATAATAAAAAGATAATGAGTAATAAACTTACAAGTAAGAAAAGAATTAATAGTTATGTAAAAAATGATAAGTATAAGATGTTTACTAATAAAGAGTTTGGAGAACTTGGTAATAGTACTTATCATCATGGAATAAAGAGTTATAAGAAATTTATTAAAATGCTAAAGAATAATTATGTGTTTAGAAATAGTGATATTGAATTTGTGGATAAAAATATAGTTATTCCATATTTATATAATTCTTTAAATGAAGAAGATGAGGCTCGCAAGAGTTTGGAAGAAACAATAGTAACATTATTTGAATTTAAAGGCGATAAATTAAAGCAAAAGATGTTAGAAGAAGTTATGAAGATAAGGGATGAATTTCCTTTATGGGAATATCGAGGATTTACTAAATTGGAGGTAGGTAATGAAGAATAAAAATGGGTATACAGCGGTAGAACTTATTATAGTTATTGCAGTTTTTACAGTTGGTTATTTTGCGGTGGCTAATACGCTTTCTTATAATTTTGATGTAGATTATGAACAAGATTTATATGATTTGAAGATTGCATCGATTGAAGAACAAGCTACAATTTATGCGGAAGGTCATGTTGATATGTTTGCAGAAAGCAATGATGTTTATATGACAGTTGAGGAATTGGCACTTAATAATGCGATTGTTAGTACTAAAGAAGGTGTAGTTGAAGATCCTAGAAATAGTGAAGAAACATTAAATGATTTGCGGGTTAAAATAACCAATGAGGATGAAAAAATTACTGCTGAAGTATTGGTGTAAATAATGGCAGTAACAAAAACTGATTTTATTAATTTTACAAGATGCCGTAGGTATGTAGCATTAGAAGAAGTTAGACATGAAAAACTAGATGCTGATATTAGTTATGAAGATTATAAAAAACAAGAAGAACGAGATATATTAAAAGAACTTTTGTCGGGGATGTTTGAAGATGAGACTTATGAAGTAGATACAACGATAAAGGTAAATAAACAAATGCAAGCAATGATGCCTTATTATAAGCAAGTGGAAATGGAAGCTGGGAGACTTACCAAGGAATATTTCGGAGGTAAGTCTATTTATGCTGATGCAACATTTAATCAAGAGAGTTTTGAATTTAATAAAAATGGAATTAGATATGTTTGCTATGTCGATATATATAATGAAGTAGATAATGATATAAATATTATCGAAGTTAAGGCAACTACAAGTAGTAAATATGTAAAGTTACAAAGTAATCATAAAAAGGGAGAAAAGTTTTCAATTTTTCATTTTGATAAAAGTAAGAATTGTTATTATTTAAAAGATGAAATAGATGGTTATCCTTTGGAAGAGGAAATGCCTTTGGAAAACTATGCGAAGCAAAGAGAAAAATTGTTTGATCGATATAGTGATGTGGGAGGATATGTATTTGACCTTGCTATTCAAAGGTTTATTTTGGAAGGTGAATATAAGGAATCTAATAATGAAGAGGCTTTAAAAAATGTTCATTATTATTTAGCAGTATTAAATCATAATTATGTTTTTGATGGGACTTATGAAAATAAAAAGGCTGTGTATCATCCGGATGAAGATGGAAATGAAATTGTCGTATTTTTTGATTTAACTAAAGTGACAGAAGAGTATCAGAAGATTATTGCGGCGATGGAAGAAAAATTGGAACGTGATATATTTTCTTTAGATGCTGGTAAGTGCCCAATGGGAAAATGGTGTGAACGAAAGAAAGTTAAGGAATGTCCTTATTTAAGTGCTGTGTGTGGCAAAATGATTCCAGCGAAGAATTCTAGTTTAAATTATTTGAATAATGGGTCTGGATTTAAAACTTTAGATGGCGAAAAGTTAAAAGGGCTTGAACTAATTAATGAAGGTTATATCAATATGCTAGATATTCCTGAGGAATGGATTGTGCATAAGAAACATCAAATTCAAAGAGATTGTTTAAGATTTGATAGGATTTATATCGATAAAGAGAAGATTAAGGCAGGATTAAATTGTTTGGAATATCCGATATATCATTTGGATTTTGAAACGATGCCTTGTCCAATGCCACGGTTTAGAGGAGAAAAACCTTACATTCAGTCGCCGTTTGAATTTAGTTTGCATATTGAACGGGAACCGGGGGTATGTGATAAAGAAAAAGATAATTATATATTTTTGGCAAAGACTTTCGATAATGACGAAAGGGAAGAATTGGTTAAAGCATTATGTAAATATATTGATTCATCAAAAGGAACTTTATTTGCCCAGAATGTGGCTTTTGAAAAAGGGCGTATCAAAGAACTAGCAGGAATTTTTCCGGAATATAAAGATCAGCTCATGGCTATGTATGAAAGAGGTTTTGATTTAATGTGGCTAGTCAATACTAAATCAGACTTATATGAGGAATTAGGTTTTGATAAGGAAAGGGCAAGTTTACCAAATTATTATAATAAGGATTTGAGTGGGTCTTTTTCGATTAAAAAAACTCTTCCAGTCTTTAGTGATCTATCTTATAAAGATTTGACAGTTAAAAATGGAACGGAAGCAATTGTTGCTTATGCTACTTATAATAGTATGACAAAAGAGGAATATGATTTATATTATGAAGCATTAAGGATATATTGCCAACAAGATACTTGGGCGATGGTAGTAATATTGGAGGCTTTAAGAAAATTGTGTCAATAAAGTGTCAAAAAATTAAGTTTTTATTGCATTAAAATGGAAAAAGTATATACTATAATAGTATGAAGAAGGAAGTGGGTTTATGTTATATCCATCAATTGATAAATTACTTAATATAGTTGATTCAAAGTATAAGTTAGTTCATGTTGCTTCAATTAGAAGTAAACAAATGCTTGAAAATAATCATTTTCAAATGAAGGAAAGTGATTATAAGAATAAGAAAGAATTAGGTAGAGCACTTGAAGAAGTTGAAGCTGGATTAATAAAAATCGTTGAAGAAAAGTAAAAAAACTCTTGATTATCTTATCACGGTGTGATAAAATAATCTTGTTCTTGGGGAATTAGCTCAGCTGGCTAGAGCACCACGCTTGCACCGTGGGGGTCAAGAGTTCGAATCTCTTATTCTCCACCAATTAGAATATAACGAATCTTTATGGTTCGTTTTTTTGTTAAAAAGAAAGGTGGTAAAATGGCTTCTTCAGCAATGCATTTAGCGATAGTTAAAAAATACTTAGAAAAGAATAAAGATAAGAATTTTGACTATAAAAAAGTAATGGCTGGAACTTTATATCCAGATGCAACTAATGATAAGGATAAAACACATTATACTATGGTCAATAGAGGAGATAATAATGTTACGCATTTAGCTAGTAAAGTTGATTTGTATGCATTTTTGAAAGAACATGAAGTGTTAGATAGTTTTGAATTAGGGTGGTTTATCCATTTAATTGCTGATTATCTATTTTTTTCTGAATGTTTTACAGAAGAGTATTTATTGAGTCATACATATGAACAATTTCGAAGTGATTTATATTTTGCGTATGATTGTCTAGGAAAATATTTAAGTGAAAAATATGAACTAACGATTGAAGATTATGAAAGTTATACTAGTGAGTATTATGAGGGTTCTTATTATCAGGAATCAATTTTCTCAAAAGATTTAATTGATAGTTTTATTGAAAGGGTAAGTAGTGTAAATATAGAAGAATATATAGATAAAATAAGAAATGCTAAGGGGAATGTCAAACCCTAGTTATAGATTAATTAAGAAAATTTTGTTATAATCTTTATGTTGGTGATTATATGAATCAAGAAAAGATTGGAAAATTTATCTATGATTTACGTAAAAAATATAATTTGACGCAAGCAGAACTGGCAAGTAGACTTCATGTAACTGCTCAAGCTGTATCGAAATGGGAAAATGGACGAGGAGTTCCGGATATAGAACTGTTAAAAAGACTTAGTGAAGAATTTGATGTTAGTATAACAGAATTAATCGAAGGGGAAAAAGAAAATAAGAAAAAGAATAAATTAGGGTTAATTGTTAGTATTTTTTTGATTATTCTAGTAATAGTTATTTTAATAATAGTATTTGTTATAAGAAATAATGATGGAACATTTAATTTTTCTTCTTTAGTTTGTAATAATGATTCTTTTAGTATCAATGGAGTTATTGCTTATGATGATGCAAAGAAGTCAGTATATATATCTAATATACATTATTGTGATGAAACAATTGAGGAACCTAAGGCAACAGCAGTAGAATGCATTTTATATGAAGTAGTTGATGGTGAAGAAAAAGTAATTGCCAGTTATGGAACTCTCGAGGATATTAAAGATAATGCTCCGATTAGTGCTTATTTAAGGAATGTAGAATTTAATATCGACGATTATGAATGCGGTTGTAATTCGACGACTTGTAATAATTTACATATAAGAATTAATGCTTTAGATAGTGACGATGGAATAGTTACTTATGAAATACCTTTAAGTGTTAACAATATTTGTGGTAACTAAACGCAAAGTTTAGTTGCTTTTTATTTTGTTTTAGTATTTTTTGTGATAATATTTTTGTGTTGAGGTGAAGTAGATGAAAAGTAAAGGAATAATTATTACAATGGGTATTATTATTGTTGCCCTTATCGCTGTGGTATTGTTTTTATTAGTTAGAGATAATAATGGGGATGATAATAACAATAATGTAGTTACTGATGCGGAGAGATTTGCAGAAGAATATACTTTAGTTCCAGATGATAATGTTTTTGTTTATTCAAGTGTTGATGAAATAATCGATATACTTGAAAATGGTGCGGGAGTTGTTTATTTGGGATTTCCTGAATGTCAATGGTGTGGTCAATATGTTGTTTATTTAAATGAAGTGGCAAAAGAAAGAGGTATTTCAGAAATACATTATTATAATATTCGGGAAGATAGAAGTAATAATACAGATAATTATTTAAAAATTGTATCATTGCTAGAAGATTATTTAGAAGATGATGAAGAAGGAAATCCAAGAGTTTATGTTCCAGCAGTAATTTTTATGAATAATGGTGAAATAGTTGGATTTGATGATGAAACCAGTCTAGATACAGAAGGAGCTTCTACTCCGAGTGAATATTGGACAGATGAAAAAGTGAATGCATTGAAAGATAGATTAAATTCTTATATTGATAAGTCAAATGTATGTGTTGATTGCAATAGTTAGTTATGCCAGAATATCTCTCAAGTTGAGGGGTATTTTTTTATGAAAAAAATAAAAAGTTTAGATGAGACACTAAATAATATTCAAATTAATCGTTTTTTAGATAAAGCAGAAAAAGAATTAAATAAAATTACTAAGCGATTAAGAAAACAAGTTTTGATAACGATAATTCCTATGCTAGTGATAATTATAAATGCTTTTACTTTGCAAAATTTTTATATTATGTTATTGGGACTTTTTGGTGTTTCTGGTATTGGTATTGTGGCTGGTGTTAAAGATTTAATTAAAAGTGTTAGAGGTAAAAATAGTAAGGAAGAAATTTATTTAGATAATTTAAAATTTACTAAAGTAGATCCAGAAGAATATTATACGTTAGAATATAAAAGAGTAATAGAAAATTATACCCCAACGGTGGAAGATAATTTGGAAGTTATCGATAATTCTTTTTTGAATAAAGAAGCAGCTATCAATTAAGTTGTTGCTGAGATTGAATGTTATACGCAAGTATATAGACTTCCGGCGTTAGATTTAAGTGATGCTAGTTGGGATAAATTATTTGATGTATTATACGGTTTATTTGTTGCCAAAAAAAGGGAAGAGGTATATTATGATGCTTTATCAGATTTAGTAAGACAAGTTTTAGCTAAAGCATTATTAGATAAAGAAGCAGTTATAACAATTGATAATTTTATTGCTAATATTGGTATTTTAAAAAGTTACGGTTTAAGTGATGATGACATAGAATATGTTAAAGATGAATTATCTTTAGATTTAAAGGTAGTTGATTTTAATACTTTAGTTAGGAAAAATAAAAAGGGATATATGTAGACATTAAATAGAGATTTTGATAAAATATTGTAGGAGATGAAAGAGTTATGAGTAAGGATAAGAAGAATGTTAAATTGGGAGAAAACAGGCAAGAGAAAAAACATATTATTAATAAAAAGTATGTTTTTATTATAATTGGTATAGTTTTAATATTAATAGTTGTTGCAGTAGTATTTTTCTTAAATAAGGAAGATAAAGTAAGCGATTTACCAAAAGAAAATGAAATAGTTGAAGAAGATAATACACCAGTATTTGAAGAAAAAACAGTTGAAGAACAAAAGAATATACTTTTAGATATTTTGAATCAAGAAATAGCAAAATATGAAGAAATATGTATAGATTCAGATAATAGTGAATGTATTGCTGAAGAAAAGAAAATAGAGATTTTAAATACATTTAATTCTTTTAAAGAAAGATTGGAAAATGGAGAAGTTAGTCAGGAAGAAATTGAACAACTAAAACAAGAAGTAAATGATTATTTAGTTACGTTAGATCCAGAAGTTAAGCTAGATGATTTGATAAGTGAAAAAACAGAAAAAGAAGAAAATAATACTACAAGTGAAAATGGAGAAAGTAATGAAAATAGTTCAAGTGTAGCAAGTGGTATTGAAGGTATTTTAAATAGTGCTAAGTTAAATCCTATAAAAACGGGATATACATCTTTAGATAATCAAGTTAGTTCAGTAATAAATTCAGTTACTAATTCTTCAATGTCAACTTATGAAAAAGTTAAAGCTTTGTATGATTGGGTAATTAATAATATGAGTTATCAAATTGGCTTTGTTATTGGGGAAGAAATTGATTCATTAATGAATACTTATGGTTTTTATGAAAGAGATGCTATTCAAGTATTTTTAGCTTCTAATGGATTTGGAACTAAAAGGGGTTCATGTGATAATTACTCAGCAATGTTTATGATACTTACGAGAAGAATTGGACTAGATAGTTATGTAGTAAGTGCTAGAAATAATGACGGATCTGGACATACAACTGTTAATATTAAAATAAATGGTAAGTGGTATAATTTTGATCCTCAAAGAGAAGATAATTCAAAGAAAAATGGGAAGATAATGTATTATGCTTTTGGGGAAGATGATAGTGATTCTAAGCCATATACTTATGTAAATAGAAATAGTGATGTTGCAGCATTTCATAAGTTTAATAAACAACCGGAAAGTAATTATTTGAATGCTAGTATTACTGTTGCTGGTAAGACTTATAAAGCCAAGACTTTGGTTCAAAAATATAATTTGACTGTTCCTGAAATTATTGAGATAGATTATGTAAATAATCCTAATACGGTAATAAAATTGGAAGTTGATAGAAATGTGACTTATATGTGGGTAAGGGGAGGTTATACTAATCTCGATTGGGAACATAGTTCTATTGATGGTAAAGCAACAACTAGTAGTTATGGAGAAATAACAATCAATCAAACATATTCTGCAAAATATGATTATACTGTTCATGTAGTTGATGAAGAAGGAAGAGAAATTAATTTTATTATACATTTTAATTTTAGAGATGCTTCTAAAGCATTTTCAATAGATGCTGGAGTCTCAGCGTATGAAGAAATTGATCATTTTGATATTAATGCTAGAGGATTTGATGCTGTGGGAGATATTACATATACTGCTAAAGTTATCGATACAAATGATCCGAAGGGAGTTTCAGCTATTACTGTAACTCCAGGTTGGTATAATGGAGATTTTCGGATTGGAAATACGGACTGGACAAAATATTGGTATAAAATAGAAGTAACTGCTACTGATTCAGCTGGAAATGTAGCTACTGATACTTGCGAAAGTTATATTCATGATAAAACTTGGTAAAAGTGTTTAAATTGCTTGCATTAAATATTTAGTTTGTGTTATAATTGGTGCAATCAGCGATGATGGAATTTACGACTCTGGAGCTGAAACGTAATCTTGCGTTAAAAGAATAAAGCGAAATATAAGGATGGTACCGTGCTTTTAGGCACTCCTTGGGGACCATTCTTTTTTTATTTATAAGGGAGGAAAGAAAATGACTACATTTGAAGATTTAAAATGGCGAGGACTTATTAATGATGTAACTAGTCCGGATGTTGAAGAAGCAATTAATAAGGGAGGACTTAAGTTTTATATTGGGGTTGACCCAACGGGAGATAGCCTACATATAGGACATTACTGTACAGTTATTGCAACAGCTAAAAGACTTATGGATGCTGGACACACACCAATTCTTATAGCAGGAGGAGGAACTGGCTTAATCGGGGACCCTAAACCAAACGTTGAAAGACCAATGATTAGCAAGGAAGCAGTTAAACATAATATTGAATGTATTCAAAAGCAATTAAATAAAATTTTGGGTGGAAATATCCAAATAGTTAATAACGCTGATTGGTTATTAGAAATGAATGCAATCGATTTTTTAAGAGATTATGGTAAACACTTTAATATCAATTACATGCTTGCTAAAGATACTGTTAAAAGAAGATTAGATATTGGTATTACTTATACAGAATTTTCTTATATGATACTTCAATCAATTGACTTTTTGAAGTTATATGAAAATTATGGTGTAACTATGCAAGTCGGAGGACAAGATCAATGGGGAAATATTACATCTGGTTTGGAACTTATTAGAAAGATTCATGGACCAGAAGTTAAATGCTATGGATTTACTGTTCCTTTAATTACAAGAGCTGATGGAACTAAATTTGGTAAGAGCGAATCTGGTGAAGCATTATGGCTTGATATAAATAAAACATCTAGTTATGCTTTTTATCAATATTTAATTAATACAGAAGACTCTAAAGTGATTGAATACTTAAAGAAACTTACTTTCTTAAGTAAGGAAGAAATCGAAGAACTAGAGGTTAGTGTAAAAGAACATCCAGAAGAAAGAAAGGCCCAAAAAGCACTAGCTAAAGCAATAATTACATTCTTACATGGCGAAGATGAATACAATAAAGCATTAAATATTAGTGAATGTTTATTCTCAGACAAGATTTGGAGTTTAAAGGCTGATGAAATTATTTCTTCAATCAATGATGTACCAAGATTTGATGTAAGTGATAATACTAATTTAATTGATCTACTTGTCGATAACAAAATTGTTAGTAGCAAAAGAGAAGCAAGAGAAATGATTAGTGGAGGAGCAATAAGCATCAACAATACCAAATGTACTGACTTAGACAAAGTAATAACTAAGAGCGATGCTATTGAAGAAAAAGTATTACTTATCAAGAAGGGTAAGAAAAATTATTATTTAGGACTTATGTAAAGCATAAGTTCTTTTTTGTTAACTTCTTGAATTCCAAAAGAAATATTGATATAGTATAAACAAGGGAAATATTGTAGGAGTTGTAATGAATATTAGTTTTGAAAAGGTTTATAGTTTTAAAACACATGTAATAATATTATTAGTTAGTTTACTATTTAGTTTTTTTATAGTTGGTTATATGCATGAAACTAATAGTTCTTTAATGGAAGAATATGTTGAAGAAAACTATGGTAATAATTCAGAAAAATATGAAGATGGGCACTTTGTAGGTTATGACGAAGAAAGTTTAGAACTGCTTATAGATTCTCTTGAAAAAAATAATGAAGAAACTGAAAGATTAGTAAGTATTATTACTTTTATTGTAATCTCTTACATTTTTAGTGCCTTTTACTTTTACTATTTATTACTAAAACTTAATAGAGATAAAACCATTTTGATATTTTTATTTTTACCACTTATAATGATGGCAATTATGATAAGTTATTTTGCGGTAGTTCCATTAATACTTTATAATATTATTTTGTTATTCATAAGGGATAAAGAACATATTAATAAAAAAGATTTATTCAAAAAAATCGTGGTTGTTTATGCAATAATTTACATTGTTGTTGCTTTGGTCTTTTATTTAAACTTTTCCCCATTTTTTAAGAAACGTCCGGAAATAACACTTTCTGATGATTTAAATGTATGTGTCAATGAAGTTGTTACGGATAAAGATTTTATATTGGATGTTACTAATGGAGAATTGATTATTAATGAAGAAGAAATAGATACATCATCTGAGGGCAAAAGAGTTGTGCCATTTGATGTGAAAGATAAGTATGGAAAAATAAATCATTATCATTATATTATTACCATTAGAGATTGCGAGTAAGATTAAATAAATGGAATTTAGTTAGTAAGGAGTTATTAAAAAATAATGGGAGTAAAATATGAAGTTATTAGAAAAACAAAAATGTGAAAATTGGCAAGTCGGAGATACCTTTGCATTAAAATTAGCAGAAGTTGATAGATATTTAATATTGATACTGTATGAATGTCCTTATGAAACTAGTTGTGATATTAGATGCAAATTTAGAGCCAAGATAACTAAGGATGAACAATTGCCTAAAAATCAAGAAGAAATAGAGGCTTTGGAATTTATAAAAGTTCAATATAAACACTTTTATACTAGATATTTACCATTAAATGCCTATGAAAATTATGAAGAAGGAGTAATAAGACAAAAAGATAGAAAGTTTTATCCTGATGAATTTAATTACCTATATTATTATTTATTTGAAGTACTATTATTGAAAAGAAGCAATATATATAAAGAATTAATTTATTTAGGAAATTTTGATATAAATTTACCAATAGATGATTATAGAAGTGTAGATGGTGATGATAAATTATTCTTATTAAAAAAATTAAAAGATGAATTATACAAATGTTACAATGAATATAATTTGAGAAAAAGTAGTATATATGAAAAAGATTCAATAATTGAAATTAAAAAAAATGCTTTAGTTAGAGTCAATGCAGAAATAGTTAAACCAACTGAAGAAGAACTTTGGAAAATATATGGACATATTATAAAAAAAGAGAAGAAGAAAAAGAGAGATACATTAACAAAAGTAAAATTTGATGATTAATTCGTAATTAATATAAAATTTATTAGAATAAGAATTGGATTCCCAATTCTTATTCTAATAATATGTTTGATGTCAGCATTGAGTGCCGGAGGAGTATCAGATTTAATTAAGACAAAGAAAACTGTAAATATAGATGAAATAACTTGAATTTAAAAAATGTGATGCTATAATGTAGTTTATTAGTTGGATTTATGATGCTCTTGAAAATTCTGAAAGGGTGATTATCATTAAAAAGTTTATTAAAATTACATTTGTGTGTTTATTAATTATGTTTGTTGTAATGTCTATTTCTATTGTATCTCCAATTATACAACGTTCAAAAATTGCAGATAGATATAAAGAAACATATAATATAGATTTTGAAACCCCAAAAACGTTAGAACAAATTTTTATTGAAGGGTTAAGAGATGTAACTTATTTAAATAAACTTACATATGACGAAGAAACTTATAAAAAAATGTTAGAGTGTGATTATGTTATAAAAATAAATAAGAGAGTTGTTCAGAAATTAATAGATAAAGAAATTATGCATCTTTTTGAGAAAAACGAGAATGCCGAAATATTTGAAAAAATAAGTAATGATATTATTGAAAGTAAAAATAATGTTTATGCTTATTTAAAAAAACCAGGTTTTTATCATGAATTATTTTTATATGATGTTGATTAATATACTATTTATATTTTAACTATAGTTTTTTAAATAATTATTAGATCATATTGTAAATATATTTGAAATGACTTGTATATAGTATAAATTGTTGATATATTATAAGTAGTTGGTAATATTGGAGTTTATGATATATGAAAACAAAAAAGTATAAGAAATTAATTATTTATATCTTGTGTTGGGGATTAATATATACTATAGGTTCTACTATTATAATTATAAAAGATTTAAATGATGTAGATATAAGTAATGATATGTTCGGAGAACATTTAAAATATTATGAAAAAATAGTAGAAGTAGAAAACGAAAGTGTTGATTTAAATGATATTTTTAATAATTTTTCTTGGGATAGAGTATATCTTGTAAATGATGAAGCATTAAGCAGCGAAGCATTAAATCCTATATTAGGTATAACATGTGATATCCCTGCATATAGTGGAACTAATTTTAAAAGAATAATTTTTATTGATGGCGATAAATGTGTTTTTGAATTTCTTTATGACTATAGATATTTGGATTTTTCTCCAGACACTGGTTTTGTTTATAATGATGATGCAGTATATGAAATAAAAAATAATTATGGTAATTCAATATCATTAATTAAGAAATAAAACTGTAGATGTAAATAAACTTATGTAGGAGGAATAACATGGGATCAGTTCAAATAGAAAAGTTTAAAGCAAAAAATTGGCAGATAGGAGATACATTTGCAATAAAGATTAAGTATGAAAATCCATTTTATAATGGAAAGTATTTAATATTAATAAAAGGAAATTATTATTGGAATAATGGTTATGATAGATTACAAACTTTTTTGTTAAAACTAACTAAAGATAATACAATTCCTAAAAGTTTAAATGAAATTAATAGTTTAGAATTTATTAAAACAGGATATATTCATTTTATTGAAAGATTTAGTTCTCGTTCTGTGGGGATGGAAAATTATGATATGGTGTTGGAAAGATGTAAAAATTTAAAATTTTATCCAGATGAATACAACTATTTATATATGTATGATGTTACCTATTTAGTAGATTGTCGAAAAAAGTACGATAATTTAATTTATCTAGGTAATTATGATATTGATTATCCACAAGATGAATTTCCACCAGTATGTATTACATATAGAAAATCTATAGTTTTTATAGATGATTTAGTAGAAGATGCTATTAATAAATATGAAGATTTTAATTTAAAAAAGAGTAAAATTTATAAAGAAGATAGAGAAAAAGTAGAGCAAAGAGCAAAATTATATTCTAAGATACATCAAGAAGTTTTAAATGATACATATAAACCGTAATTTATTTGAATAAGAATTGGGAATCCAATTCTTATTCTGTTTTAGGCTTTATAATGCAATAATATGTTTGATGTTAGCATTGAGTGCTGGGAGAGTATTGGATTTAATTAAAACAAAGACAAAGAAAACTGTAAATATAGATGAAATAACTTGAATTTAAAAATGATTATTGATATATTGTAATTGTATTACTGATGGAAGTGGAACTATGAAATTATTAGACAAACAAAAATATGAAAATTGGCAAATTGGAGATACTTTTGCATTAAAATTGGAAGAAGTTGATAGATATTTATTATTGATATTGTATGGAACCCCTTATGCAACTAGTTGTGATGTTAGATGTAAGTTTAGAGCCAAAATAACTAAGGATGAGTATTTACCTAAAACTAAAGAAAAAATAGATGCTTTGGAATTTATAAAAGTTGACTTTATTCACTTTTACGAAAGATATTTACCTCTTAAAGGAGGAGAAACATATGCTGAGTGTGTAGAACGACAATTACAAAAGAAATATTATCCAGATGAATATGATTATTTATATTATTATTTATTTGAAGTGGAATTGTTAAAAAGAAGTAGAGTATATAAAGAATTAATTTATTTAGGAAATTTTAATATAAATTCTTCAATAGATGATTATACTAATGGAAATGAACAATTATTCTTTTTGAAAGAACTAAAAGATGAATTGTATAAATGCTATACTAATTATAATTTACGCGAAAGCAGCGTCTATAATATGAAAAATCATGCTGAAATTGAAAAAAATAGTTTTGTAACTCTTGATTTAATGATTAATATGCCATCGATGGAAGAACTTTGGAAAATGTATGGACATATTATAAAAAAAGAGAAGAAGAAAAAGAGAGATACATTAACAAAAGTAAAATAATTATTAAACTATTTTTCTAGGCGATTAAACTAAACAAAAAAGACTTCTTTCATACATTATTTATGAAAGGAGTTTTCTTTATGTATCCAAGATTTAATAGAAGACCTAATCAAGATAGATTTGTTTTTCCTTTTTTAACAGGAGCTTTAGTGGGAGGAGCAGCAGTAGGACTAACAAGGCCTAGACCAATATATAATGTAGCACCACCATATCCACCGATGCCACCAGCACCACCTCGTCCACCATATCCAATGCCATACTATAGTAGTAGTTATAGTTATTATCAACCATTTTAATAACTTTTACTAAGCAAATTTAGTATTATACCTAGGAATAAAAAATAAATAATAATAGTAGTTCCCCCATATGATAGGAATGGAAGGGGTATACCAATAATAGGGAGTAATCCTAAATTCATGCCAATATTAATTATTTGTTGGAAGAAAAAAATGCTAATAAAACTAATTAAAACTAGTTTTATTTTTTTATTCTTTTGTTTTAAATATTGATTAATTAGAAATATATCAATTAGTAAATAACATAGAAGAATTAAAAATCCAGTGAATATACCAAAGTTGCCAATGGTAAATGCAAAGATAAAATCTGTCGGGGCTTCTGGTATATATAAAGAAATTTTATTTAATCCTGTACCAAAAAAAGATGCAGACCCGATGACAATTAAAGCGTTTTCTAGTTGATAACTAGACTCTGTTTGAAATGTTATAAGTCGTTCAATACGATAAAAAAAGCTAGTGCCAATAAGTTTGATTAAAAGATCACGATTATAGATATATAGTATTATAAAAGCTCCACCAAGTAAGATGATTATACCCAATAGTATTAAAAACCAACACTTTTTTAATTGAGCAAAATAAAGTATCGTTATAGCACTTAAAAAATAAAATATAATGGCACCAGTATCAGGTTCTAAAAATACTAATATTGAAGGAATAATAGTTAAAATAGAAACTTTTAAAATTAGTCTAAAATCAGGTTTATTACGGGATGCTATATCACTTAAATAAAGTATTAAAGTAAGTTTGGTTAACTCACTAGGTTGAAAAGAGAATATGCCAAAATTAAACCAAGCTCTTGCTCCATTAGTCTCTTTTCCAAAGAATAAAACAAGAACTAATAAAATAATCGATAACCAATAATAATACTTAGAATATTTTAAAATAGTATGGATATTTACTTTGCTAATTATAAATAAAATTAGAAAACCAGCGATGTACCAAATTACTTGCTTTATTAAGTTTTTTTCATAAAGATCACTTAGTAGTTTGGCGTTTTGCATATCCATAAAACTGATAATCATAATTATTAAAAGTGGTATAAATAATAGTAATGGACTGTTTATAACTTTTTTCATACTTTTAGTATGTGTTTATTTTCTAAATTTATCATACAATATAGTGAGGTGGAATAGATGGAAAAGCCAAGAGTATATGCTAATCCTATAAATAAAAAAATAGATAATGTGCAAGATCTATTTCGAAGTGATAAGGATAGTAGGATTATAAATCCAGTTGATGTAAATAAAAAAATTAATGAAATATTTGCATCACGAAATCATGTTTATAAAAGTAAGGTAAGAATTACATTAAAAGATGCGGTAGTAGAAAAAGAAATAGTTGGAAAAACCAATATAAATTTATTAACTCTAGATGGAAATTTAATTAGAATAACAGATATTTTAGATATTGAAAGAATATAAAAAAGTATATCTTAGAGAATTTCTTCGATATACTTTTTTAGTTGTTTAGCATTTTTACCAAATATAATTTTTAATTGATTGTCAATTTCGACGATTCCTTTAGCCCCAAGTTTTTGAATAGCATCTTTGTTAGCAAGAGATACATCTTTTAAGATTACTTTAAATCTTGACATATTACATTCAGCATTAACAATATTGTCTTTACCACCTAGGTAGGTAATTAATTTATTAGCTTCGATGTTAAAATCTCTTTTAGATAGTTTTACTATAACTAAAGATATTATTATCAAAACTATGGCTATAATTATATATTGAATTATTTGCATTCATATCACCTTAATTAATTATACTATAAATTTTGTAAAAATAATAGATGTAAAAATTATTGTCATTTTATTTGATTTTTGCTATAATGTTATTGAACCACTCCATCCTCGAATGAGGGCAAGGTGGTGCCTTTTTTTTGCGATGATTTTGGATATATTACTAAACCAAATTCGTTAGATGTGCTAGCGTTTAAATTAAATGTGTTTTTTAGAATATTCATTAATGTTATAATATCAGTTGTGGTTAACCATTCTTCAATTCTTTTAGGTAATTTTTTCTTTTTAACGACATATTTATAATATAAATTTACTATATAAGATACAAAATCACATACTTGAATAAAGTACGACTCTTCTGAATCTTTTTCTAAAATATCTTCTATCATATTTTTGATTGGGGCATTATAATAAGTATCTTTATTAAACATTGAAGTAATTGGGTTGTAATTTCTAATTGCTCTTGCGGTTTTTTTCATTATAGAAATTCTTCCTTTATCAGATATAATTAAATATCTCCAGTCACTATCGTTTTCTATTCGCTGAATTGTATATGTTAATGCATTAGATAGAATGGGATAATCTTGTTTAACTAATGCTTCTTTATCAATAATGGTATTAACAATTTTTCCCTTTATAATAGCTATTACTTTCGCATAAAGAAGAACAATTTCTTTTCTTTGTTCTTTTGTAAGTATGTATTTTCTATATGGATCTTTGTCTTTAAAAAAATGAGCGGTATGAAATTCCTCTTTGACCAAAATTCCATATTGTTCTTTTAAATAATGTCTAAATTTTTTATTAGTTGGAAATTATCGTTCCAATTACTGGCATGCATATACAGAGAGGTTAATATGAAAGTTTCACTGGCAAAATTTTTTAATCCATCATCTCCTGATTCATCAAAATAAGCAATAACACTCATTGTTTCACATCCTTTCAAATCTAATGTAATTTTCTTAAGTTTTTATTATACAATATTTTTAAAAAAATAAAATAAAATACTTTGAATTTTGAACAAATATTTCTATTGTTTTAGTTGACCGTTACGAAAAATAGGTTCAGGCCACGTGCTTAAGCACGTAAATTGTT
>ERZ1643251.379-NODE-379-length-67973-cov-13.738817_pt1 | contig 67973 bp, 56 predicted proteins | sample MGYA00579261_ERZ1643251 | MGnify/ENA primary metagenome ERZ1643251 (study PRJEB29033, sample SAMEA4952267) | chicken gut metagenome | biome: Broiler Chicken; feature: Gastrointestinal Tract; material: Caecum | place: Ireland | collected 2018 | study: Broiler...
GTCGAAAAGTATGAAGATTTTCTGAAAAATGCACCAATTTTCAAAAAAGACTTAACCTGTTGCGCGGATTATGCTAAAATAAACAGGAATGTTCTGCTGCGCACGCGCCGCCCCGGCGACGACTACCGCCCCTGCGGCCGCCATGTGCGCAAGACGCTCAAAAAATATTACAACGAGATCGCGGTGCCCACAGCCGAACGCCCGCTGCTGCCGCTGCTGGCGGACGGCAGCGAGGTTCTCTGGCTGTGGGGGTCCGGCTTTGCCGAAGGGCTTGCCCCGGACGACTACACGCGCGAGGTGCTCATCATCCGCACCGAAAAAACGGAGGGAACTTGAATGAAGCCCAACCACAAGGACATTGACCATATCCTTGTCAGCGAAGAACAGCTCAAAGCCAAGGTCGCCGAACTTGGCGCGCAGATCAGCCGCGACTACGCCGGCCGGGACCTGCTGATGGTCTCCATCCTCAAAGGCGCGGTCGTGTTCATGGCCGACCTCATGCGCGCCGTCACCATCCCCTGTGCGATCGACTTCATGGTGGTCTCCAGCTACGGCGGGGCCAACACCTCCTCCACCGGGCTGGTCAAGATCATCAAGGACCTCGACCAGGACCTGACCGGCAAGGATGTGCTCATTGTCGAGGATATCCTGGACACCGGCATCACGCTGTCCAACCTTGTGCCCATGCTGCAGCTGCGCAACCCCCGCAGCGTGCGGCTGTGCACGATCCTTTCCAAGCCCAGCCGCCGCAAGGCGGAGATCGAGCCCGATTACTGCGGCTTCGAGGTGCCGGATGAGTTCGTTGTCGGCTACGGGCTGGACTATGACGAGCGCTACCGCAACCTGCCCTATGTGGGCGTTCTGAAACCGGAGGTCTACAGCAAGTGACCGCAGGCCCCGTTGTTATAAGGAGTTGATCTTTTGCAGCATAAACCGCGCATGGGCGGCATCATCGTCACAGCCGTCCTCCTTGTCCTGGTGCTGGTCATGGCCACGACCTACAGCTCAATGGCCCAGGCCGGCGCCACCACCATGAAGATGTCCGAGGTCATGAACTGGTTCTCCGCCAACCAGGTCACCTACTTCAACCTTGATCTCAACACCGGCGAGATCGAACTGAGCCTGAAGGAAGGCGCTTACCCGCTGCCGGACGAAGCCGACCTGCAGGCGCAGCGCCCCTCGGGCGGGTTCCTCACCGACCTGTCCGGCCTTGAGGACGAAGGCCCCCAGAACGGCGGCATCGTCACCGTCACCTACAAGCTGCCCTACACGGCCTATTTCCTTGACTATGTGCAGGGGTATATCGACGCGTACAACGAAGCCAACCCCGACGCCCCCATGGAATACGACATGGTGGGCCTGCGCACCTCCATCCCCTGGTTTGAGATCCTGCTCTACGCCTTCATGATCGGCAGCGTCGTGCTGCTGTTCATGTCGATGTACCGCGGCGGCGCCGGGGGCGGCGGGCTGATGAACGTCGGCCGCGCCAAGGTCAAGGACCAGCAGGAAGGCCAGCGAAAAGCCACCTTTGCCGACGTTGCGGGCGCGGACGAGGAAAAAGCCGAACTGCAGGAGGTTGTGGAATTCCTCAAAGCCCCCAACAAGTTCAACTCGCTCGGCGCGCGCATCCCGCACGGCGTGCTGCTTGTCGGCCCTCCGGGCACCGGCAAGACGCTGCTGGCCCGCGCCTGCGCGGGCGAGGCGGGCGTGCCGTTCTACGCGATCTCCGGCTCCGACTTCGTCGAGATGTATGTCGGCGTCGGCGCGTCCCGCGTGCGCGACCTGTTTGAAAAAGCCAAAAAGACGATGCCCTCCATCATCTTCATCGACGAGATCGACGCGGTCGGCCGCCAGCGCGGCGCGGGTCTCGGCGGCGGGCATGACGAGCGCGAACAGACGCTCAACCAGCTGCTTGTCGAGATGGACGGCTTCGACGCCAACGACGGCGTCATCGTCATGGCCGCCACCAACCGCGCGGACATCCTCGACAAAGCCCTGCTGCGCCCCGGCCGCTTTGACCGCCAGGTCTACGTCGGCCTGCCCGACGTCAAGGGCCGCGAAGCGATCCTGCGCGTGCACACCAAAAACAAGCCGCTCGGCCCCGACGTCGACCTCGGCACCATCGCCAAATCGACGGCCGGGTTCTCGGGCGCAGACCTTGAGAACCTTGTCAACGAGGCCGCCTTGCTGGCCGCCCGCAAGGGCAAGAAGGCCATCACCGAACCCGAGATCGAGGAAGCCTCGATCAAGGTCGTGGCCGGACCGGAAAAGAAGAGCCGCGTCGTCACCGACAAGGAAAAGCGCCTGACCGCCTACCACGAGACCGGCCACGCCATCACCGGCTACTTCTGCAAGACGCACGACCCCGTGCACCAGATCAGCATCATCCCGCGCGGCTCGGCCGGCGGCTTCACGATGTATCTGCCCGAAAAGGACCCCAGCTACGTCACCAAGACCGCCATGAGCGAAAACATCGTCTGCCTGCTGGGCGGCCGCGTGGCCGAACAGCTCGTGCTGGACGATATCTCCACCGGCGCTTCCAACGACCTGGAACGCGCCACCGCCACCGCCCGCGCCATGGTCACGCGCTACGGCTTCTCGGAGCGGCTCGGCCCCGTCGTCTACGGCACCGACCCCGGCGAGACCTTCCTTGGCCGCGACTTCGGCCAGGGCCGCGGCTACAGCGAGAACATCGCCGCCGAGATCGACAACGAGATCCGCGATATCGTCGACGAATCCTACGAGACCGCCCGCCGCATCCTGACCGAGCACATGGACCAGCTGCACACCGTGGCCGCTGTGCTGATGGAGCGCGAGAAGATCAGCGGCGACGAGTTCAAGACCCTGATGGAGGGCGGCAAGCTGCCGCCGTTCGATCTGGGCAGCGGCAAGACCGCCGCCCAGACCCCCGCACCCCCCGCGCAAGACCCGGCCCCCGCGGCCCCGGCGCAGCCCGAAGCGGACGCCCCGGCCCCCGAAGCCCTCGCACCCGAAACACCCGAAGAAAATAACTGAGGTGGAATGAAATCATGGATCAGAATTTTACCCTTATGGCACAGTCCCGCGCCAACTACTACACCGCGGGCAGCCCGGTACAGTTTGTCCGTGTCGAGCTGCTCAAAGGGGATGTCACCGGTGAAGTCGCCGTCTGCCTGACCTTCAAGAATGTGGGCACCGAGCCCCTGACCGGCCTCGTCATCCACTTCAAATGCAAGGACGCCGCCGGCCAGGTGCTGTGCGAGGACGACTTCTACTACGAAAACCTCAACGCCCAGCCCGGCGACCTGTTCGGCAGCGACGACGCCGTCTTTGTGTCCGACACGCCGGTTTCCAGCGTCGAGACCGAGCAGGACCGCGCCTTCTTGAACGGCCGCGGCGTCGATTTGCGCGGCTACAAGCGCGTGCGCCTGCCGCAGCCGCGCGTGCTGCCCGGCTCCATCGCCAAAACGCTGCAGGCCCGCACCGGCAACCCGCAGCTGACCTGCGTGCCCCAGGACACCGAATACGGCTGGTTCTGCGCCTGCGGCGCGTTCCACCCCAACGAGGAAGCTGCCGCCGCCTGCAGCGAGTGCGGCGGCGACCGCGCCTTCATCAAGGCGAGCCTGACCTCGATTTTGGAGGAGGCCCGCCGCGCGGCCGAACAGCAGCAGCGCGAGATCAACGCCGTGGCCGGTATGCAGCAGCCCGCCGCCCCGGCGGCCCCGGCCGACCCGGCGGCCGCCACCGCCGCGGCCGCGCAGGCAGCCATCGCCGCCGATGAGCCCGAACCGGAGGAGGAGCCCACCGCCCAGTTCGACCCCAGCCAGGCCACCAACGCCGAGATGGCGCGCGTGCAGCGCTACGCCCCCAACGGCCGCCTGTTTGACGACGAGGAGGACGAGGACGACGGCGGCACCCGCATGTTCGACACCGACGAAGAGGACGAGGACGACTACGAGGAAGAACGCCCCGCCAAGCGCCGCGGCCGCTATGCCGACGACGAGGAGGAGAGCGAGGACGATATCATGGCCGAGCGCATCATCCGCTGGGCCCCGCCCATCACCGCCATCGTCTGCGCGCTGATCGTCGCCGTGTCGCTGATCTACTACTTCGTCATTGCCTGATCTGCTCCAGTACACACAAAAACGCCGCATAAAAGCGCCGCCCGGTCCAGCCGGGCGGCGCTTTTGTGCGTTTCCCAAATCTTTACATCTGGCCCCCTTGCCAAACAGGTGTACTAGTGCTATAATACACACAAACGAAGGGGCACCCCGCCCCGCACAGAAAGGAGGCGCCCCGCATGGTCAGCTTTCAGGGGCTGCGGTTCCATGACCGCACCCCGGTCTACCAGCAGGTGGCCGAATATCTCAAGCGGCAGATCCTGCTGGGCACGGTGCAGGACGGCGACCCGATGCCCAGCCGCCGCGAGCTGGCCGCCCAGACCGGCATCAACCCCAACACCGCCCAAAAAGCCTACCGCCTGATGACCGAGGAGGGCTATGTCCGCACCGAGGGCAACAACGTCAGCACGGTCAGCCTCACGCCGGAGCGCCGCGCCTGGATCGAGGACGAACTGACCCGCGGCCTTGTGCAGCAGTTTGTGGCCGACGCCCGGGAAAATCATCTCTCTTACAAAAAAGTCATCAGCCTCATCAGCGAACTGTGGGGCGAGGAATAGACCCGTCATTCTGCTTTTTACCCTGTGTGTATGATGCGCGTGGTACACAAAGCCCCGCAAAGGAGGAAACCATGAAACAGACCCTGCGCTATACCGCCTGGTGCTGGCGGCTGTGCCGCCGCCCGCTGGGCATGTGGCTCGCCCTGGGCGCGGCGGCACAGGCTGTGCCGCTGCTGTGGGCCGCGTCCCGCCCGGCCAATGCTGCCTACAGCTATGACTGGCTGCAAAACAGCGCCGGTACGCCGTTCGTCTTTGCGGTCTTTTATCTCGGCGCGGCGGTCGCTGCCCAGTGGCCGGTGCGCCAGGCAGCGGGCCGCAGCCGCGCCGCCTTCACCATCCTCACCTTCCGCATGCCGCGCCGCTGCCTGCTGGCCGGGCACATGCTGAACACGCTGCTGGCGCTGTTTGCGGCCATGGCGGGGGAGCTGGCGCTGCTGTTCGCGCTCTGCCCGGCCGCGCTCGCCTTGCAGGACGCCGCCGCGGCCGCATCCTTTGCGTTTGCGTTGCCCGCCGCCGGGCGGCTGTGGTGGGCCTGGGCGGGCAGCTACACGGTGCAGCTCCTGCTGCCGGTCACGGCGCCGGTGGCTGCAATGTGGGCGCTGGTGCTGGCCGTGCCCGCCGTGCTGGCCCCGGCCGTGGCGCTGCACCGCGGCGCACACCGCCTGGCGGCCGCCGTGTTGGCGCTGGCCGCCGCGGGCTGCTGGGCCGGGCTGCTTTTCCGCAGCGGCGAACCGCTGTGCTCGCCGCTCACACTGGGTTTGGCGGCGGCGCTGGCGGCGCTGCTGGCGCTGACCGCGCTCTCCGCCCTCTGGGCGCTGCGCCGCGCCGAGATCGCCCGCTGACAGGGGAGGGAACGTTCAATGCCACAAAAGACAAACGCTGAAAAGCAAAAAAACAGACGCCCCTACCGCGCCGCGCTGGCGGTTCTGGCGGCGGCGCTGGCCGTGTACGCGGCGCTGGCGGCGTTCCGCCTGGCCGGTTGGCCGCGCGGGCAGTTCGCCTTCACGGCCGCAAGCGGCAGCGAGAGCGCCTGGCAGGGCTTCACGCTGTACACGGCGGTCGACTCCGGCAGTTCGCCCTTTGCGCTGCGGCTGGCGGCCCGCCTGCAGAACGGTGCGCTGGCCACCCGTTCCGTCCCGCCGCAGTCCGCGCAAAGCGGTTACAGCTACGCCGGCGTCCGCGAATTCCTCACGGTGCCTGCGGCGGACCATGAGGCGCTGGACGCCGCCGCGGCCAAAACCGAGATAAGCAGCACAAGCGGCGCGTTTTTCCTGCAGCGCCGGTTTTACGGCCACGCCTACCTGACCGAGACCGACCGCGTGCAGGTGATGGAGGAGGTCACGTTCCAGGAAAACGGCCGCGTCATCGGTTCGGTGCGGCTGGACCTCGGCACAGTGAAGCTGCTGGAACCGGTCATGTTCTATGCCGAACTCTATGAGGACGCCGCGCCCCGGCGCATGGACAGCGACTACAGCCTGAACATTGACAACGGCCTGCCGCAAAGCTGGCCCGGCGAAACCGAGGAAGCTTACCGCCTGCAGTTCCTGCCCGCCGAAGACGCGGCCCTGATCGCCGTCGACCCGCTGCCGGGGTCGCCGCTTTCCTGCGGCGTCTACCGCGTGACCGAACTTTTGACCGAAGCCGAGGTCGCCGCCCTGCCCGCCGACACGGCGGTGGACGGCGCGCCGATGACCGCGCTTTCCACGCCCTACGGCAGCATTGAGCGGATCTGCCCGCTGGCGGCGGGCGAGACGGTCTGCCGCCTGCTGCCGGTGGAAGGCGGCCACGCGCTGCTGACCCGGCTGACCACGGGCGCGTTCCGCCTCTATCTCTTTGACGGGGGCTGGCAGCTGCAGAGCGAACAGACGCTGCCTATCCGCCAGGACCCGGAGGCAAGCTACATGATGCCGGAGCGCCTGCGCGGGGACGAGCTTGTGCTGCAGCTGCAGAACGAGCAGGACCCCGAAGCCCCCGGCGATACCTGGGTGCTGCGCGTGAGCGGCGGGCAGCTGGCCGAAAGCGTCTGCCTGCCCGGCGCGGCGCTGCCCGCCGCGGACGATACGGGCGGCCCGTGGCTGGCGGCCGCCGGGCTCAACGCGGACGCCACCGCGCTGTTGACCGTGCAAACCGCCTGCCACACCGAGACCGCCCGCCTGCCCGGCGCGGGGCAAACGCTGCCCGCCAGCGCGCTGGTGGAGGACGGCTACCTGCTGCGCGTGTGGCAGGGCGGCGTGTGCACGGCCACCGGTACGCTGGCCGCCAACGTGCAGGTCAACTGGCGCGGCAATGTCTGGGGCAGCAGCCGCCAGCTCAACCTCAGCCTGCCCGCGCCGGGGGAAACCGCCGCCCTGCGCCGGTATTTTGAGTAAAGGGGGAAACGCTATGAAACGCATTGCCAAACTGGCCGCCTGGCACTGGGCGCTGGCCCGCAAACCGTTTTTGGCGCTGTGCGCCGTTTTTGCCGCCCAGCAGCTCGCCCTGCTGCTGGCGGCGGCCGCCCTGCAGGCGAACATCGGCCACAGCTACGCCACGCTGTACGCCGCCTGCTGGCAGCCGCTGGCGTTTTTGCTGGGGCTGGCGGCGGCGCTGCTGGTGGCTTCGGCCGGGTTGTGGCGGCCCGGGGCCGCGCGCACCGGCACGGCGCTGCTCACGCTGCCCGGCCCGCGCTGGCACCTGGCGGCGGCGCAAAGCGCGCTCTGCGCGCTGCTGGCGCTGATCTTCACGGCCTGGCAGGTCGTTTTGTACGCCGCGTGCTATGTGCCGGTCACGGCGCTGCTCGCCGCCACTGCCGGCGCGCAGCTCGCCACGCCCTCCACCGTCTACTATGCGCAGATGACCGCCGCCAGTACGCAGCCCGGTATGCCCGCCACCACCCTCTATGCGCAGGCGGCCCTGCAGCCGCTTTTCCAGGCGCTGGCCCCTGCGTTCCCGCTGGGGTGGGCGGTGCTGGCCGTGGGCTTTGCCTGCGTGGCTGTCCAGTCCGGGTGCCTGTTCTTCCACCGCGGGTGGGGGCGGGCGGTTTCGGCCGCGCTGTGGCTTTGCACCTGCGGCGGCGCGCTGCTCACCGTGTACGGCGCCCGGCAGCTGCACCAATATGGCTTTGACCTCTACGGCGGGGCCCTGGTCGTCGGCCTCGGGGCCATGGCCGTGCCGCTGGCCGTTCAGCTGCCGTGGACGCTGCTGCGCCTGCGCCGCGGCGAGCTTTTGTAAAGGAGGGGAAACGCGATGAAAACCACCCGCAAACCCGGCCGCAGCCTGGCTGCGCTGGCGCTGGCCGCCGCGGCGGTGCTGGCGGCGGCCGCCGTCTTCCGCTATGCGGGGCGCGGCGTGCTCAACGCCCGCCTGATCGAGCCGCAGGGCGACCCCGCGGCGCTGCAGGGCTTTACCCTGCAGGGCCGGGTCGAGCACAGCGGCAACGCGCGGACCACCTTTGCCGTGCAGGACGGCGGCTTTACCAGCGCGACTGAACTGGATACGGAAGCCGATCCGCAGAGCTACGGCTTCGGTTCTGTCAGCTGGGGTACGTTGTGGACCGTGCTGCCGCAGGACCTGGACGCCGTCAACGCCGCGGCCGAGAGCAGCGGCGACACCCTTTACAGCCAGGCCAGCCGGCTTGTGCGCATCTGCACGCTCAACCTGCCGGATGGCAGCTGCGTGGCGTTCCCGGGCATGACCTGCGAGCTGGACGAGCCCGTCCAGGTCGCCGCTTACTGGGACGAACTGCGCGGCGGCTGGCAGGCCTGGCGCGACGCCGCCGGCCCCGGGGCCCTGCCCGACGGCCCGCAGCTCTCCTTTGAAACGCCGCGCTGGCAGGGGCATTACTGCTTTGTCTGGCCGCAGTCCACCGACCGGATGACCGCCGGGGTCTACCGCGTTGACCAGGCGCTGTCCGCCGCCGAGGCGGACGCGCAGGACGGAAGCCAGACCCCCGCCGCCGGGGGAAGCTGTGGGGCCGTCAGCTGCCTGTATGCGCCGCCCGAAGCCGCCCGCGTGCTGGCCTGCCTGCCCGCCGGGGATCTGATGGGGGTGCTGTACCTGGACGCGGAAAACACAATGCTGCTCGACTTCGTCAGCCAGGACGGCCGCTGCGTTGAACAGTATCCGCTTGTCGCCCAGGCCGACCCGAGCACGGCGAACGCTGAACGGCTGCCCTGCCAGCGCGAAGGGCAGGCGGCTTTCCTGGCCGGCTGCATGGCGGGGGAAGAAGCACAATTGTGGAAACATCTGGTCGTCGTACAGGTGGAGAACGGCCGGGTGAGCCGACTGTACAATGAGGCTTATGCCCCCGCGCGCACCGCGCTGGGGAACGAGAGCTTCGGCGGAGACCTGCGCCTGGCCCAGTTGGACGGCACCGGCGACCGCCTGCTGCTGGTGGAGGAGGTCTACGATGTCTGGCGTTGGACCGTGCGCGGGTACGAGGAACGCGCCATGACCAAGAACTGCTGCCTGACCGTGCAGGATACGGCCGAAAAAAAGATGTTGTACAGCGCCAAAATCAAGACCGACCAGCTCAGCGGCTGGGGCTGGGGAAGCATGCACGGCCATGTGTACAATGCGTTGGACGCCCTGCACACGCTGAGCGCCAGCTCCTATATTGATTTCCCGGATCTTGCCGAATAAAAGGAGGGGACTGCAATGATCGAAGTCAAGGACCTGAAAAAAACCTGGCGGCGCCGCGGCAAGCCGGTCGGCCTGCTGGGCGCGAGCTTTACGGTGCCCGATGGGCAGATCGTCGGCGTGCTGGGCGACAACGGCGCAGGCAAAACCACGCTGCTGCGCACGATGGCCGGGCTTTTGCCCGCGCAGGGCGGCACGGCGCTGTTCGACGGCCGCCCCGCCGCCAGCCAGTACGAGCGGCTCAGCTTCATCACCGGCGAAGGCAGCTACTACCCCGCCATGACGGTGGGGGAGTACGGCGCGTTTTTGGCCGACCTGCACCCGGCGTTCGACCCGGCGCGCTACGCGGCGTTTTTGCAGTTTTTCTCCCTGGCCGAAAGCGACCGCATCGGCCACCTTTCCACCGGGCAGAAAGCGCGGGTGGAGCTGGCCGCCGGGTTTGCCAAGCGGGCGGACTATTACCTGATGGACGAGCCGTTTTTGGGCAAGGACGCCTTCACCCGCAAGGACGTTCTCAAGCTGATGAGCGGCGTGCTGCACGGCGGCGAGACCATTTTGCTGACGACGCATTATCTGGACGATGTGGAGCAGTTTTTGGACCGCGTTCTTGTGCTGCATGACGGCATCATCGCCGACGATTTCCTCATGGAGGACCTGCAGCAGAGCGGCGAAACGCTGCTGGCCCGCCTGGGCCGCACCTGCGGGTGGGACCCCGCGCGCTACCTGCAGTTCGGCCGGGGGGAGGGGTGAGCCATGCCCCGTCTGACCCCCAACGAAGCCGCCCTCTGGCGGCTTTTGCAGGCGCGCCGCGGCCAGGCCGTGCCCCGCGCCGAGCTGCTGGCGGGTGTCGGCTGGCCGGCCGCCGCCCGCACCCGCACGCTGGATGTGCACATCCAGCACCTGCGCCGCAAGCTCGGCCCCGCCGCCCGCATCGAGACCGTGTTCAAGGTCGGCTACCGCCTGGTGGGCTGACAAAACAGAAAAGAAAAAACCGGCGCCCGCTGCCTTGGAAATGGCAGCGGACGCCGGTTTTTTAAAACATGTTTGTCGCCCCGGCGAAACAGGCGCTGGACCAGTCGAAAAATTGCAACCCGCATCCCGCCGCGACCCCCTGTAGGGGACGATGCTCGCATCGTCCCGCGGCCCCGGCCGGGCTGCCAACCTCCCCGGGAAAACAGAAACTTCCCCCGCGCGCGGGGCTGCGCTTCACACGCCGCCCTGCCCGCTCACGCGCTCGAACACGCGCAGGATGTCCGGGTCGGCCAGCTTGACGCACCGGCCGGACAGGCGGTGCAGGCCGTTTTCTTCGGGGATGCGCCCAAACGTCAGCCGCTGCGCGCACAGCGCCTGCGTCTTTAACCCGCTGCGCTCGTTCATTTTGCGGTTGCCGTACTTGATGTCGCCCAGCACCGGGTGGCCCAGATACGCCAGGTGCGCGCGGATCTGGTGCGTGCGCCCGGTGACAAGCCCGATGCGGCACAGCGCATACGGCCCCTGGCACCGCAGCACGGACACATCGGTGATGATCTGCTTGTACCCTTCGCTTTCGCGCGCGTGGATGCGGACCTTGTTGCCCTTCTCGCTGTGCTGCAGCCAAGCGATGTGCCGCCCGGCGGGCGGCGCGCCCACCGTGATGGTCAGGTACTCTTTTTTCAGCCAGTCGTTGCGGATGATCTCGTTCATGTCGCGCAGCGCGGCATAGTTTTTGGCCGCGATCACCAGCCCCTCGGTGCCGCGGTCCAACCGGTTGCACAGCGCGGGGGCGAACCGCTGCTCGGCGTGCGGGTCATACTGCCCGGCCGCCGCCAGCTGCGCCGTGAACGCGCCGATCAGGTTTGCGTCGCCGGTACGGTCGCTGTGGCACAAAAGGTGCGCGGGCTTGTACAAAACGGCGATGTCCGCATCTTCGTACACGACCGTCACCGGCGGCTGGCGGCGCGCCGGTTTCGCGGCCGGGGCGGGCTTTTCGGGGAAAAACTCGTCGTTGATATACAGCTCAATCACATCGCCCGCCGCCAGCCTTGCGTCCGGCTCGGCGCGCCGGCCGTTGACCTTGACGCGTTTGTTGCGGAAACTCTTGTACAAAAGGCTGCGCGGCAGCCCGCTGGTCACGCCCTCCACAAAGCGGGACAGGCGCACCCCGTCCTCGTTTGCCCCGGCGGTAAACTTTTTCATCCCGGCCCCTCCCGTGCATTGCAAATCGTTGAGAATAGTATATAATAAAAACGACCGAACGTAAAGCCGCAGAGGGGGAGGGAAGCCGCCATGCCGCAGGATAAAAAGGAAAAGCCGCTGCACGCCGACCACCGCGCCCGCATGCAGCAGCGTGTGCGGCGCGACGGCCTTGCCAGCCTGGCCGCGCACGAAGTGCTGGAATACCTGCTGTTTTTCTCCATCCCGCGGCAGGACACCAACCCCATCGCCCACCGCCTGATCCGCCATTTCGGCAGCTACTGCAACGTGCTGGACGCCACCGAGGAAGAGCTGCTCAAGGTCGAAGGCGTCGGCCCGGCCAGCGCGCGGCTCATTGCGTCCATCCGCAAGTTTGAGCAGGTCTACCAGCTGCAGCAGCGGCGCGGCCGCGCCCGGCCGCTGCGCACCGAGGCCGACCGCATCGAATATGTCAGCCCGCTGTTTCTTTCCGAACGCGAGGAAAAGTGCTACCTGATCACGATGAACGACCAATGCCTGCCGCTGCGGGAGGTCCTTGTGTCCGAAGGCGTGCCCAACCACACCGGCATCGACAGCCGCAAGCTCGCGCGGGCGGCGGTGGCCAGCGGCGGCACCTGCGCCGTGCTGGCGCACAACCACCCCTCCGGCGTGGCCGCGCCGTCCCGGTCGGACCTTGTGGCCACCGCGCTGGTCGAACGCCTGCTGGATACGCTGGGCGTGCATCTGCTGGACCACATCATCACCGCGCCGGACGGCGCCGCCAGCATGATGCGCCAGTACCACGCCGCGCAGGAGCAGGCCCGGCGCGAAGGCGAAACCCTGGCCCGGCCCGCCGTGCAGGACCCCATGCTTGCCAGCGACCCGGTCATCCTGCTTGACCGCCTCAACGGCGAGGAACCATAAAACACAAAACCGCCGCCCCTTGCGGGGCGGCGGCGTTATGCCTGTTTTACGTTTTATGCTTTGCGCCTTTTATTCTTCCGGCACCAGCAGCCCGTAGCCGCCGTTGGCGCGGCGGTACACAGCTTCAATGCCGCCGCTCTCGACGCTGCGGAACAGATAGAAGCTGTGGCCCAGCAGGTCCATCTGCAAAATGGCTTCCTCGACCGTGCAGGGCTTGACCGCGAAGTGCTTTTCGCGCACAACGTTCATCGGCTCCTCCGTCACCTGCGGGGCTTCCTGCGCGGCCGCGGCCGTCAGCTTGTCGCCCAGGCGCTTGCGGTGTTTTACCACCCGGCGCACCAGCAGGTCCACGGCGTCGTTCAGGGCGTCCTCCATGCGCTCGTCGGTCTTTTCGGCCCGCATCGTCAGCGAACCGCTGCGCAGCGTCAGCTCCACCGTCTGGCCGCTTTTTTCCACCGTGACGGTGACCTGGGCCGCCGGCTCCTGCGGGAAGAACTTGTCCAGCTTGGCCAGCTTTTTCTCCGCCAGGTCGATAAAACTCTGCTTTAAGGTGACACGGCGACCGGTACATGTGACTTTCATTGGAAAACCTCCCTTATGCGCCGCACCCGGCGGCACGGCGCCTCATCGGCCCCCGCCCGGCGCCTTGCGGTGCGGGCGGATACCGTACCTATATTATAGCAAGCTTTGGCCGAAAAGTAAAATACTTTCCAACAAAAAACACCAAATTTGTAAAAAGTTCACAAAGGCGGCCCGCGGCGGCTGTCACCACAGAAAGGGAACGATATGGACAAACTCACCGCCCTGCAGACCTATTTCGGCCACAGCGCGTTCCGCCCCGGGCAGGAGCCCATCATCGACGCGCTGACAGCCGGGCGGGATGTGCTGGCCGTCATGCCCACCGGCGCGGGCAAATCGGCCTGCTACCAGATCCCGGCCGTGCTGCTCGGCGGCGTTACGCTGGTCATCTCGCCGCTGATCTCGCTCATGCAGGACCAGGTCGCCGCCCTGCGGGAGGAGGGCATCCCCGCCGCCTGCCTGCATTCCGGCCAGGACGAGGAGACCTACCGCGCCCTTGTGCAGCAGGCGCTCGGCGGCGCGTTCCGCATCCTCTACGCCGCGCCCGAACGCCTGGAGACCGAAAGTTTCACCGCCCTGTCCCAGCGCCTGGATGTGCGCCTTGTGGCGGTGGACGAAGCGCACTGCGTTTCGCAGTGGGGGCAGGACTTCCGCCCGAGCTATCTCAAGATCGCGGCGTTCCTGGCCCGGCTGCCGCGCCGCCCGGCCGTCGGCGCGTTCACGGCCACCGCGACCGAGCAGGTCCGCCAGGACATCATCCGCCTGCTCGGCCTGCGGGACCCCCTGTGCCTGACCACCGGCTTCGACCGCCCCAACCTCTACTTTGCGGTCGCCCGCCCGCGCGACAAAGAACGCTATATAGAAGAATACGTCCTCGACCACCCCGACAAAAGCGGCATCGTCTACTGCGCCACGCGCAAAAGCGTCGAAAGCCTCTGCCGCCAGCTGCAGGCCGCGGGCATCCGGGCCACCCGCTACCACGCCGGGCTGGAGGCCGAAGAACGCGCCCAAAACCAGGAGGATTTCGTCTACGACCGCCGCCGCGTCATGGTCGCGACCAACGCGTTCGGCATGGGCATCGACAAATCGAACGTCAGCTTTGTCCTGCACTACAACATGCCCAAGAACCTCGAAAACTACTACCAGGAAGCCGGGCGCGCCGGGCGCGACGGCGCAAAGGCCGAGTGCATCCTGCTGTTCTCTCTCGGCGATATCCAGACCGCGCGCTATTTCATAAAAAACAGCCGTGAAAACGACGAGCTCACGCCCGAAGAAGCCGAAGCCGCCGAGGCCCGCGACCTCGAACGGCTGGAGCGCATGGTCGGCTACTGCAAGACAACGCGCTGCCTGCGCGGGTATCTGCTTGCCTATTTTGGCGAGACCCATACCGGCAAATGCGGAAACTGCGGCAACTGCTGCGGCGATTTCGTCGAGACCGACATCACGACCGAGGCGCAGAAGATCCTCTCCGGCCTGGCCCGCATCGAAAAGCGCTGGCCCGGCGGGCTCGGCGTCGTTGCGCTGGTGCAGATGCTGCGCGGCAGCCGCGACCAGAACACGCTGCGCCGCGGGCTGGACGAACTGCCCACCTACGGCATCATGAAGGACACCGCCCCCGCCCGCATGCGCCTGTACCTTGACGCGCTCGAAGAACAGGGCTATATCCTGCCCGCCGGCGGCGAATACCCGGTGCTGCGCCTTGGGGCCAAAGCGGGCGGCGTACTCTTCCGCGGCGAAAAAGTCACCATGACCGAGCGCCGCCCCGCCCCCGGGCGGGAGGAACAGGTCGGCCGCCGCGCCTCCCGCCGCAAAACCGCCGCGCGCGCCGCAGCCGCCTATGCGGCAGGGGACGGCACGCTGTTCGACCGCCTGCGCGCGCTGCGCGCCGAACTGGCCCAGCAGCACCATGTGCCCGCCTACCTGATCTTTTCCAACGCCACGCTGACCGAAATGGCCGAAAAACGCCCGCGCACGGCGGGGGATTTCATGCGCATCTCGGGCGTCGGCAGCGCCAAGGCCAGCCGCTACGGCCCGGCCTTCCTGCGCGAGATCGCCGCCTATCTTGCCGAAGAACCGGAAAAATGACCACAGGGCGGGGCGCGTTTCGCTGTCAGGCTACTTTACTTTTCACCCGGCGTGCATTATAATGGGTACAGCTGAGATACTACTATAAGTTGTAAAAACAAATATAAGTTGTTGCAAAAGGAGGGGACGACATGGACCAGACCGGCGAAAGCATCTTTCATCTCCAGGCGCCCTTTGCCCCCACGGGCGACCAGCCGCAGGCCATCGAAGCGCTTGTGCAGGGCATCCGGGCGGGGGACAAGGGGCAGACGCTGCTCGGCGTGACCGGCTCGGGCAAGACTTTTACGATGGCCAACATCATCGCCCGCTGCAACCGCCCCACGCTGATCCTGGAGCCGAACAAAACCCTCGCCTCCCAGATCTGCACCGAGATGCGCGGCTTTTTCCCGGACGATGCGGTCGAGTATTTTGTCAGTTACTACGACTATTACCAGCCGGAAGCCTACATCCCCTCGACAGATACCTATATCGAAAAAGACAGCGCCATCAACGATGAGATCGACCGCCTGCGCCATTCGGCCACAGCGGCGCTGTCGGAGCAGCGCAACGTCATCATCGTCGCCAGCGTCTCCTGCATCTACAGCCTGGGCGACCCCATCGACTACCGCAGCATGGTCATCAGCCTGCGCCCCGGCATGCGCCTGGACCGCGACGAGCTCTGCCGCCGCCTGGTCAAGCTGCAGTATGAGCGCAACGACGTCAATTTCATCCGCAACAAGTTCCGCGTGCGCGGCGATATCGTCGACATCCACCTGGCTTACAACGACGAGTTCGCCATCCGCGTCGAGTTTTTCGGCGATGAGGTCGACCGCATCTGCGAGTTCGACCCCCTGACCGGCGAACGGCGCAACGTCGTGCGCCATGTCGCGATCTTCCCGGCTTCGCACTACATCGTCGGGCCGGAAAAGATGCAGCAGGGCCTGGCCAAGATCAACGACGAGATGGAAGCCCAGGTCCGCCTTTTCACCGAGCAGGGCAAGCTGATCGAAGCGCAGCGCATCGCCCAGCGCACCAAATACGATATGGAGATGCTGCAGGAGGTCGGCACCTGCAAGGGCATCGAGAACTATTCGGCGGTTCTGTCCGGCCGCGCGCCCGGCTCCACGCCGACAACGCTGCTCGACTATTTCCCAGAAGACTTCCTTTTGATGGTGGACGAGAGCCACGTCATGCTGCCGCAGGTGCGCGGCATGTTCGGCGGCGACTACAGCCGCAAAAAAACGCTGGTCGAATACGGGTTCCGCCTGCCTTCGGCGTTCGACAACCGCCCCCTCAAATTTGAGGAATTTGAGGCGAAGGTTGGCCAGACCATCTTTGTCTCGGCCACGCCCGGCGGCTATGAGCGCGAGCATTCCTCCCGCGTGGCGGAGCAGGTCATCCGCCCCACCGGCCTGCTGGACCCGCTTGTCAGCGTGCGCCCGGTCGAAGGCCAGATCGAGGACCTGCTCGGCGAGATCCGCACGCGCATCGACCGCGGCGAGCGCGCCCTTGTCACCACTCTGACCGTCAAAATGGCCGAGGATCTGACCGATTACCTGGAAGAACACGGCGTCAAGACCAAATACATGCACCACGAAGTCGACACCTTCGAGCGCATGGAGATCATCAAGGACCTGCGCACCGGCGCCATCGACGTCATCGTCGGCATCAACCTGCTGCGCGAGGGCCTCGATCTGCCCGAAGTCTCGCTCATCGCCATCCTGGACGCCGACAAGGAAGGCTTTCTGCGCAGCGAGACCAGCCTGATCCAGACCATCGGCCGCGCCGCCCGCAACGCGAACGGCATGGTCGTCATGTATGCGGACGAAGTCACCCCCAGCATGGAGCGCGCCATCCGCGAGACCGAGCGCCGCCGCGCCATCCAGGACGCCTACAACAAAGAGCACGGCATCACGCCAAAAACCATCGTCAAAGCCATCGGCGACGGGCTGGAGATCAGCATGTCGGACGAAAACAAACGCCTGCGCCAGCGCCGCATGAGCCGCGCCGAGCGCGAGCAGACCATCGCCCGCCTGACCCGCGAGATGAAGGAGGCCGCCAAACTGCTGCAGTTTGAGCACGCCGCCTTCCTGCGCGATGAGATCGAGCGCCTGCAGCGCGGCGAAGACCCCGATACAGACGAAAGCGAGCGCCGCGCCGCGGGCAAGAAACGCAAAGGCAGGAGGAAAAAAGCACAGTGAGCCCCCAGAAAAAGATCCAGATCGACGAAAACCAGCGCATCGTCATCAAGGGCGCGCGCGAACACAACCTGAAAAACATCGACCTGACGCTGCCGCGCAACAAGCTGATCGTCATGACCGGGCTTTCGGGGTCCGGCAAATCGAGCCTTGCGTTCGACACGATCTATGCCGACGGCCAGCGCCGCTATATGGAGAGCCTGTCCAGCTACGCGCGCCAGTTTTTGGGCCAGATGGAAAAGCCCGATGTCGATGAGATCACCGGCCTTTCGCCCGCCATCTCGATCGACCAGAAAACGACTTCCCACAACCCGCGCTCGACCGTGGGCACCGTGACCGAAATCTACGATTATCTGCGCCTTCTGTACGCGCGCATCGGCGTGCCGCACTGCCCGGTCTGCGGGCGGCCCATCAGCCAGCAGAGCGTGGACGAGATGGTGGACGAGGTCATGCGCCTGCCCGAGCGCACCCGCTTCCAGGTGCTGGCCCCGGTCGTGCGCGGCCGCAAGGGCACCCAGGCCAAAGAGCTGGACGCCGCCCGCCGCGCCGGGTACGCCCGCGTGTGCGTCGACGGCAACATGTACGACCTGGACGAGGAGATCAAACTCGAAAAAAACATCAAGCATACGGTCGAAGTCGTCGTCGACCGCCTGTCCATCACCGATACCGTCCGCAGCCGCCTGGCTGATTCGCTGGAAAGCGCCCTGGCGCTGACCGGTGGCCTTGTCACGGTGGACGTCATCGGCGGCGAGCCGATGACCTTCAGCCAGAACTATGCCTGCCCGGAGCACGGCGTCTCCATCGAGGAGCTGAACCCCCGCATGTTCAGCTTCAACAACCCCTTCGGCGCCTGCGAGACCTGCACGGGCCTGGGCACCTTCATGAAGGTGGACCCCGCCCGCATCCTGCCGGATAAGCGCAAGTCCATCCGGGAGGGCGGCATCAAGGCCAGCGGCTGGTATTATGCCGAAGGCTCCATCTCCGAAATGTACTACAAAGCCCTTGGCAAGCGCTACGGCTTTACGCTGGACACGCCGATCCGGGACATCCCCAAAGAGGGGCTGGACGCCATCCTCTACGGCACCAGGGGCGAGCGCATCGAGATGCAGCGCGAGAACATGTTCGGCTCCGGCACCTATCAGAATGAGTTCGAGGGCATTGTGCCCAACCTTGAGCGCCGCTTCCGCGAGACCGGCAGCGAATGGGTCAAGGAGGAGATCGCGCTTGTGATGTCCAGCGAGGAATGCCCGGCCTGCCGCGGCCGCCGCCTGAAACCCGCGAGCCTTGCCGTCACGGTTGGCGGCATCAACATTGCCGATTTTTGCGACAAGAGCATCCAGCAGGAGCTCGATTTCATCGAGACCGCCAAAGTCTCGGAACGGGACGAGATGATCGGCGCGTCGATCTTCAAGGAGATCCGCGAGCGCCTCGGCTTCCTCAAAAGCGTCGGCCTCGGCTACCTCACGCTGTCGCGCGGGGCGTCGTCGCTTTCGGGCGGCGAAAGCCAGCGCATCCGCCTGGCCACCCAGATCGGCAGCGCGCTGACCGGCGTTTTGTATGTGCTGGACGAACCGTCCATCGGCCTGCACCAGCGCGATAACGACAAGCTCATCGCCACGATGAAGCGCCTGCGCGATCTCGGCAACACGCTGATCGTCGTCGAACACGACGAGGACACGATGCGCCAGGCCGATTATATCGTCGACGTCGGCCCCGGCGCGGGCGTGCACGGCGGCGAGATCGTCGCCGCCGGCAGCGTGGCCGATATCTGCAGGGCCAAGCGCAGCATCACCGGCGCGTACCTCTCGGGCCGCCGGTATGTGGAAGCGCCCGAGACCCGCCGCCCCGGCAACGGCAAGTTGCTGCGCGTTGTCGGCGCGCGGGAAAACAACCTGCAGAACATCACGGTTGATTTTCCGCTCGGCAAGTTCATCTGCGTGACCGGCGTGTCCGGCTCCGGCAAATCGACGCTGGTCAACGAGATTCTGTACAAGACCCTCGCCGCCGCCATGAACGGCGCGCGCAGCCGCCCCGGCGCCTGCGACGAGGTCGAGGGCATGGAGTGGGTCGACAAGGTCATCGGCATCGACCAGAGCCCCATCGGCCGCACGCCGCGCTCCAACCCCGCCACCTACACCGGCGTTTTCACCGACATCCGCACCCTGTTCGCCAACACCCAGGACGCCAAGGCCCGCGGCTACGGCCCCGGCCGCTTCAGCTTCAACGTCAAGGGCGGCCGCTGTGAAGCCTGCGAGGGCGGCGGCATTTTGCAGATCGAGATGCATTTCCTGCCCGATATCTTTGTCCCCTGCGATGTGTGCAAGGGCAAGCGCTACAACCGCGAAACGCTGGAGGTGCACTACCGCGACAAGAACATCTCCGACGTGCTCGACATGACCGTGGAGGAAGCCTGCGCGTTCTTTGCGAACCAGCCCAAGATCGCCCGCAAGCTGCAGACTTTACAGGAGGTCGGCCTCGGCTATATCCAGCTCGGCCAGGCGGCTACGACGCTCTCGGGCGGCGAGGCGCAGCGCGTCAAGCTCGCCAACGAGCTGGCCCGCCGCGACACCGGCCAGACCGTCTATATCCTGGACGAACCCACGACCGGCCTGCATGTGGCCGATGTGCACCGCCTGGTCAAGGTGCTGGACAAGCTCGTTGACGCGGGCAACACGGTCATCGTCATCGAGCACAACCTCGACGTCATCAAGCGCGCCGACCATATCATCGACCTCGGCCCCGAAGGCGGCAGCGGCGGCGGGCTGGTCATTGCGACCGGCACGCCGGAGCAGGTGGCCGAAAACCCCGCCTCCTTCACCGGCCAGTACCTTGGCCCCGCCCTCGCCCGCGCGCGGGAACTCGCCGCCAAAAAAGCCAAATAAACCCGGATCAACGCAAACCAGCCCGCCCGGCCCCGCTTGGGGCCGGGCGGGCTGCGGTTTCCAGAAGGCGGGCTGCGGTTTCGCTGCGCCAAATTTTGCGCGGCGGGCATCTTGTGCATTTTCCGGCGTTGCTGTATACTATAACAGTATATCTGGGCGTGTGCCCATTTGTCAAAACTGCACCCGGAGGGGCTATTTTGGAAAAGCTGACCTATACCCACGATGCGGCGGCCGCCGCCGTCATCGCATCCGTTTACCCGGACGCGCCGCCCATGGCCTACGTCCACAGCTTCGGCTGCCAGCAGAACGTCAACGACGGCGAAAAGATCCGCGGCGTTCTGCAGGATGTCGGCTTCGGCCTGACCGATACGCTCGAGCAGGCCGACCTCATCCTGTTCAACACCTGCGCCGTGCGCGAACATGCCGAGCAGCGCGTGTTCGGCAACGTCGGCGCGCTCAAGCAGCTCAAGGAAAAAAATCCCAAACTCGTCATCGGCGTCTGCGGCTGCATGGCCCAGCAGCCGCATATTGTCGAAAAGCTGCGCCGCAGCTACCCGTATGTCGACCTTGTGTTCGGCGTCGACGGCATCGACCGCCTGCCCGCCATGCTGGCCGAGCGTTTCCGCCGCGGCAAACGTTACCTGGAAGAACCCCGCGCCCGCAATGCGGTCGTCGAGGACCTGCCCATCCGGCGGGATTCCGGCTTCCGCGCCTGGCTGCCCATCATGTACGGGTGCGACAATTTCTGCACCTACTGCATTGTGCCCTATGTCCGCGGGCGGGAGCGCAGCCGCGAACCGGCCGATATCCTGGCCGAGTTCAGGGGCCTTGTCGCGGCCGGGTACAAGGAGATCACGCTGCTGGGCCAGAACGTCAACAGCTACGGCAAGGGCCTGGCCGCGCCCATCGACTTTGCCGACCTGCTCAACCTGCTCTGCGCCGTGCCCGGGGACTATCAGATCCGCTTCATGACCAGCCACCCCAAAGACGCGAGCCGCAAGCTCATCGACACCATCGCCGCGCAGGCGCACCTGTGCAAGCACATCCACCTGCCGGTGCAGTCCGGCAGCGACCGATTGCTAAAACAGATGAACCGCCACTACACCGCCGCGCAGTACCGGGAACTCATCGACTACGCGCGGGCAAAGATCCCCGGCGTGACCTTTTCGAGCGATATCATCGTCGGCTTCCCCGGCGAGACCGAGGAAGACTTTCAGGCCACGCTCGACCTGGTCGAATCGGTCGGCTATATGCAGCTGTTCACCTTCATCTATTCCAAGCGCGAGGGCACCCCGGCCGCCCAAATGGACGACCCCACCCCGCGCGCCGAGAAAACCGCCCGCATGGAGCGGCTGCTGGCCGTGCAGGAAAAATACTCCCACGCCGCCGTGGCCGCCCTTGTCGGCCAGACCGTGCGCGTGCTTGTCGAGGCCGCGGGCCGCACGCCGGGCGCCGTCAACGGGCGGCTGGACAACAACCTTGTCGTCGAATTCCCGGCTGACGAAAGCCTCATCGGCCAGTGGGCGCAGGTCAAACTGACCGCTGCGCGCGCCGCCATGCTCGTCGGCACGCTGGCCTGAGGCAAAAGGAGCACCGCCATGGAAGAAAAGAACCAGACCATCGTACAAAAAACCGTCAAGAGCGGCATCACCTTCGGCAGCGCCCTGGCTATGGTCATCAGCTACACCACCTGGGAGTCGGTGGGCTGGGCCATCTTCCACGGGTTGCTGAGCTGGGTGTATGTGATTTACTTTGTGCTGCGTTATTAACAAACAGGAATATAGAATTAAAATAGTACAAAAAGGAGATACACAACATGGATTGCATCGATCTTTTCAAAAAAGCCGCCGTCGCGCTGCAGACTGACGCCCGCTACCTGGAGCTGGACGCGGCGCGCCGCCAGAACGATATGGACGAAGAACTGCAGAACCTGATCGGGGAGTTCAACCTCGCGCGGCTCGACCTCAACAACGAGACGTCCAAGAAGGAACCGGACTCCGCCCGCACGGCCGAGCTCAACCAGCGCGTCAACGACCTGTACACCCAGATCATGTCCAGCGAGGGCATGGTGCGCTACAACACCGCCAAGAGCGAGTGCGAAGCGCTCATCAGCCACATCGACGCGATCATCAACACCGCCATGAACGGCGGCGACCCCATGACGGTCAACCCGCCGGCCGGCGGCTGCACCGGCAGCTGCGCCACCTGCGGCGGATGCCACTGAGAAACATTTGGAAATGAGGAATTAGAAATTAGGAATTAGGGATTAGCGGGTGGGCGGCGCCGGGCAGGTTTCGGAATATAAGTCCGAAAATTCTGTGGGCGGGATATCGCAGGGCTTACCCGCGGGGAAATTCCTCATTCCTCATTCCTAATTTCTAATTTTAGAAAAAAGGAATACCTGGATTTTATATTGGAGCAGCTCTCGGAACTGCATGATGTGACCTATCGGGCAATGATGGGAGAATACATCATTTACTATCGCGGCAAGATTGTCGGCGGCATTTACGATGACCGCCTTCTTGTGAAGCCGACAAAATCTGCTGTGGCGATGATGCCGAATGCGGATTTGGAACTTCCGTATGAAGGTGCAAAGGAAATGCTGCTCGTGGATGATGTTGATAATAAGGAGTTCCTGCGGGAATTGCTGGAATCAATGTATGAGGAGCTTCCCGCTCCGAAAAAGAAGAAGTGAGAACAATATGGGCAGAACAGAAAATGTCGAATTGACGGTATTATGTCTCATCACGGATGGAGACAAAATGCTCCTTCAGAACAGAATAAAAAAGGACTGGCAGGGATATACGCTTCCGGGCGGTCATGTGGAACCGGGAGAATCTTTCGTTGACGCGGTGATCCGTGAAATGAAAGAAGAAACGGGGCTGGACATAAAAAATCCACGGCTTGTGGGTGTGAAGCAGTTCCCAATCAAAAACGGACGGTATGTTGTCCTACTGTTCAAGACTACAGAATATAGCGGCACGGTTGTGTCTTCTGATGAGGGGCAGATGGAATGGGTGGAAAGCAATCGTCTGTCAGAAATAAACACGGTCGATGATTTTGAAGACTTGATGCGCGTGATAAACGATCCGACTCTGACGGAATTTCAGTACCTGGTCGATGGGGACATGTGGACAATCTCTATAAAATAGCTTTACGAGGAAAACGCAATGTATGCACAGGCAGCGATACAACCGAATCCCTTACTCCGTAACGGTGCATACGGCATCGTTATGAGGGGTGTGCAAAAATGCACACGGGGGTGTTCATCGTTACGGGGTAGAAATAGGCTGCCGTTATGTTGTATCAAATTAGACACGGCAACAGAACGAATTTTTAAACTTTGTTTTTGTGTTTTGGGAGCGTGAACCATGGCCGGACAAACTGTATCGCCCATGATGCAGCAGTATTTTGAGATCAAGAAGCAACACCCCAACGAGATTTTGTTCTACCGCGTGGGCGATTTCTACGAGATGTTCTACGACGACGCCCTCACCGCCTCGCGCGAGCTGGAGCTGACGCTGACCGGCAAGGCCTGCGGCGGGGAGGAGCGCGCCCCCATGTGCGGCGTGCCGTTCCACTCGTATGAAATTTACGTCGCCCGGCTCATCGCCAAGGGCTACAAGGTTGCCATCTGCGAGCAGATGGAGGACCCCGCGCTCGCCAAGGGGCTTGTCCGGCGGGACATCATCCGCGTTGTTACGCCCGGCACCGTCATTGAATCGAGCATGCTCGCCGAGGACAAGAACAACTACCTCTGTTCGATCTGCGCCAAACGCACGCGCAGCCGCTGGAAAGCGGGCGTCTGCTTTGCCGACATCTCGACCGGCGAAGCCTATGCGACCGAGCTGGACGCCGACAAGATGGGCGGCGCGCTGATTGCCGAGCTGTGCCGCTTCGCCCCCAGCGAAATTCTGATCAACCCGGCCGTTCTCGACCTCAAGGACCTGACCAACTACATCAAGCAGCATACGAACGCCCTCGTCGAACTGCGGGAGGACGCCTGCTACAAGCCCGCCGTCATTGAGGAAGCCCTGCAGGCGCAGTTTGGCCCCGGCTGGCGCGCGTCGGCCGGTTTTGCGGCCGACGGCTTTGCCGCCCCGGCGTTCGGCGCGCTGCTCGGCTATCTGAAAGAGACGCAGAAGCACGGCATCGAGCGCATCAAGGCCGTGCAGAACTATGCCGACGCCCAGTACATGCGCCTGTCGCCGGTCACGCGCGCCAACCTTGAGCTGACCGAGACGATGCGCGGGCGGGAAAAGCGCGGCACGCTGCTCTGGGTGCTGGACAAGACCGAGACCTCGATGGGCAAGCGCATGCTGCGCTCCTGGATCGAACAGCCGCTGGTCGACCCGGCGGCCATCAACGCCCGGCTCGGCGCTGTCGAAGCGCTGTACAACGCCAATGTCGGCCGCGCCGAGCTCAAGGACGCGCTCTCCCACGTCTTTGACATCGAGCGCCTGACCACCCGCATCCTGTACGGTTCCGCCACCCCGCGCGAGGTCAAGGCGCTGGGCGATACCTGCCTGCAGCTGCCCGCCGTCAAGGCGCAGGCCGCGGCGGCCGACGCCCCGCTGCTGACACAGCTGGCCGACGCCATCGACCCGCTGGCCGACATCCTTGACAACATCACCCGCGCCCTGGTCGACGACCCGCCCGCCAACCTCAAGGACGGCGGCGCCATCCGCGCCGGGTACAACGCCGAAGTCGACGAACTGCGCGATATCATGCACGGCGGCAAGGGCGTGCTTTCGCAGATGGAGGCCAAGCTGCGCGAGGAGACCGGCATCCCCAAGCTCAAGATCGGCTTCAACAAGGTTTTCGGCTACTATATCGAGGTCAGCCGCAGCTATGTCGGCAGCGTGCCGGACACCTTCACGCGCAAGCAGACGCTGACGACCGGCGAGCGCTACATCACGCCCGAACTCAAGGAGCTTGAAAATAAAATTCTGGGCGCCAACGAGCGGCTGCTCGTGCTGGAGCACCAGCTGTTTGCCGACCTGCTCAGCTCTATTGCCGCGCAGATCTTGCGGCTGCAGCGCACGGCCTCGGCCGTCGCCCAGCTCGATGTGCTCGCCGCCTTTGCCGAAGCCGCCGTGCAGAACAACTATACCAAGCCGGCCGTCGACGACAGCGACGTGCTCGACATTGCCGAAGGCCGCCACCCGGTCATCGAGCAGATGCTCAAGGGCAGCCTGTTCGTGCCCAACGACACAACGCTCGACGAGGGCGAAAACCGCATGCTCATCATCACCGGCCCCAACATGGCCGGTAAATCGACCTACATGCGCCAGAACGCCCTCATTGCGCTGATGGCGCAGATCGGCAGCTTTGTGCCCGCGGCGCAGTGCCATGTCGGCGTTGTGGACGCGATCTTCACCCGCGTCGGCGCTTCGGACGACCTCGCCGCCGGGCAGTCCACCTTCATGGTTGAGATGACCGAGGTGGCGGAAATTTTGCAAAACGCCACCCGCCGCAGCCTGGTCATCCTGGACGAGATCGGCCGCGGCACCTCGACGTTTGACGGCATGAGCATCGCCCGCGCCGTGGTAGAATACATCTGCGACAACATCGGCTGCAAAACGCTGTTCGCCACCCATTACCACGAGCTGACCGGCATGGACAAGGACGTGGCCGGGGTGAAAAACTACAACATCGCCGTCAAAAAGCGCGGCGAGGACATCACCTTCCTGCGCCGCATCGTCGCCGGCCCGGCGGACGACAGCTACGGCATCGAGGTCGCCAAGCTGGCCGGCCTGCCCGACGCGGTCATCAAGCGCGCCCACACCGTGCTGCGCGGCCTGGAAGCCCAGGCCCCCGGCCGCCGCACGGCGCTGCAGCTCGACTTTGACACGGTCGAAGCCTACCAGAACCCGGCCGTGCCCAGCGAGGTCGTGGACAAGCTGCACGCCATCGACATCGAAACGCTGACCCCACTCGAAGCGCTGAACTTCCTCTACGAACTCAAGCAGGCGCTGGACAAGAACTGAGAAAAATTAGAAATTAGGAATGAGGAATGAGGAATTTCCTCGCGGGAAGCTCTGCGGCATCCCGCTTGCGGAACTTTCGGGGGAATATCTGAAATAACGACGTTGCCTGCCTTCCCAATTCCAAATTTCTCATTCCTAATTCCTCATTACACAAACCAAGGTGACCCTATGCCCAAGATCCACGTTTTAGACAAGCACACCGCCGAGCTCATCGCCGCGGGCGAAGTTGTCGAGCGGCCCGCCTCGGTGGCGAAAGAACTGCTCGAAAACGCCATCGACGCCGGGGCGACGCAGATCACGCTCTCGATCCGCCGCGGCGGCATCGAGCAGCTGCAGATCTCCGACAACGGCTCCGGCATCGAATCGGACTCCATCGAAAACGCCTTCATCCGCCATGCCACCAGCAAGATCGCAGCCGCCGAGGACCTGGCCCACATCCACACGCTGGGCTTCCGCGGCGAGGCGCTGGCCTCCATCGCCAGCGTGGCGCGCGTCGAACTGCTGACCAAGAGCGACGCCGATGAATTCGCGCTGTGCTACCGCATCGCGGGCGGCGTGCCGCAGGGGCTGGAGCCGGGCGCGCGCGGGCGCGGCACGACCATCACGGTCAGCGATTTGTTCTACAACACCCCCGCCCGCATGAAGTTTTTGAAAAAGGACGTCAGCGAAGGCAACTTTGTCGCCGACGCCGTCGCCCATGCGGCGCTGTCCCACCCGGAAATCTCCTTCCGCTTTGTGCGCGAAGGCAAGCAGCAGTTCGTCACCCCCGGCGACGGCAGCCTGCGCAGCGCCGCGTACGCCGTGCTTGGGCGCGAGTTCGCCCGCGACCTGCTCGACGCGGCGGGGGAGAGCGGCCCGTATAAAGTCACCGGCCTCATTACGCCGCCGCGCGCCTGCCGCGGTTCGCGCAGCGCGCAGCATTTCTACGTCAACGGCCGCTATGTCAAAAACCGCACGATGATGGCCGGGCTGGAAAACGCCTACAAAGGCACCGTCATGCAGGGCAAGTTCCCCGGCGCGGTGCTCATGCTTTCGATGCCGGCCGAACTCGTCGACGTCAACGTGCACCCGGCCAAAACCGAGATCCGCTTTGCGCGCGAGAGCGATGTGTTCGACGCGGTCTACCGCGCCGTGCGCGCGGCGCTCGCCACGCCGGGCAGCGGCGAGCGCCGCTTTTCCCTCGGCCAGACCGCGCCGGAACCGCCGGAGCCCCAGGCCCTGCAGCCGTCCGCGGCCCCGGCTGCGCCCCGCGCCGCCGCGCCCGCGCCGCAAAAGCATTTTTCGACGCTGTCGGCCGCCGAATTCCGCGCGCTGCTCGGCCTGACCGACCCCGTGCCCGCCAAAGCGGTGCCGGGGCTCAACACGGCGGGCATCCCCGACGTGATCCACCTGGAATCCGCCCCCGTCACCGCCCCGGAGACCGTGCTGGACATCCAACCGGACCCGGGCGAGACGCCCGCCGCGCAGCACCCGGCCGGGGCGCCTGCCGGCCTGGCAGCCCTGCCCGACGCGCAGGGCCGCACACTGTCCGGTGTGCTGCCCGATGTGCTGAACGACCTGCCTCCGGTCCCAACGCCGGAGCCCGGGCCGCAGGACGCCGAACCGCCGCACGGCTTGCGCGCGCTGCCGGACCCCGAGCAGCAGACCTTCGCCCCCGCCCCGGCCAGCGTGCCGCTGCGCCTTGTCGGCGAAGTGTTCAAAACCTACATCATCACCGAGCGCGAAGGCGAGCTCTGTTTGATCGACAAGCACGCCGCGCACGAGCGCATCCTGTTCGAGCAGCTGTCCGAACAGTACGGCGATGTGCCCGCGCAGCTGCTGCTTGTGCCGGTGCAGGTCAACCTGAGCGCCGAGGAAAAGCAGGCCGTGATGGACAACCTCGAACTTCTGCGCGACGCGGGCATCGAAGCCGAAGACTACGGCGGACCCACCGTCGTCGTGCGCGCGGTCCCGGCCGACGTGCCGGTCGACGATGTGTCCGATATGCTGCTCGAGCTGGCCGACCGCCTCAAAAACGGCGGCCATGACGCGCTGCGCGAAAAGACCGAGTGGGTGCTGCACTCCATCGCCTGCCGCGCCGCCGTCAAGGCGGGCGACCGCACCGGCGCGCAGGAGATGCTCGCCCTGGCGCAGAAAATTTTGGACGGCAGCGTGCCGCCGTTCTGCCCCCACGGCCGCCCCTGCGTGCTCAAGATCACCCGGAAGGAGCTGGAAAAACAGTTTGGCCGCCTTGTGTGACAAACCCGTGGTCGTCGCCGTCGGCGGCCCCACGGCCACCGGCAAGACCGCGCTGGCCGTGCACCTGGCCCGGGCGTTTGGCGGCGAGGTCATCAGCGCCGATTCAATGCAGGTCTACCGCGGGCTGGACATCGGCACCGCCAAGGCCACGGCAGAAGAGCGCCGGGGCGTGCCGCACCATCTGCTGGACATCCTCGACCCGGCCGAACCTTTCAGCGTCGCCGATTTTGTCCCGGCGGCCGACGCCTGCATCCGCCGCCTGACCGCGGCGGGCAGGCTGCCCATCGTGGCCGGGGGCACGGGGCTTTACCTGACCAGTTTGCTCACCGGCCTCTCGTTTTCGCCCGAAAAGACCGACCCCGCCCTGCGCGCGGCGCTCGAGCGCCGGGCCGAAACAGAGGGCCTTGGCGCGCTTTATGCCGAGCTCGAACGCATCGACCCGGCGTATGCCGCCGCGGTGCACCCCAACAACCGCCCGCGCATACTGCGCGCGCTGGAGCTCTACGCCGCCACCGGCCGCCGCATGAGCGAACAGCGCGCCGCCGCCCGCCCGGCCGAAGCGCCCTACCGCGCGCTGTGCCTGTGCCTGACCTTCCGCGACCGCGAAACGCTCTACCGCCGCATCGACGCGCGCGTCGACAGCATGGTGGCGCAGGGCCTTGTGCGGGAAGCGCGCTATGTGTACGAAAACCGCGGCCGCTTTGCCACCGCCGCGCAGGCCATCGGCTATAAAGAGCTGTTCCCGTATCTGGCGGGGCAGAGCGAACTGGAACCCTGCGTGGCCGCGCTCAAGCAGGCGTCCCGCCGCTATGCCAAACGGCAGCTGACCTGGTTCCGCCACCAGGGCGACGTCACCTGGCTCGCCCTCGACGAGCCGGGCGCGCCGCCCCCCGCCGCCCGCGCCGAAGCGCTTGTGCGGGCGTTTCTTGAAAAGAACGCCGCCCGCTGAACCATAACGCCGCGGGCATATCCCTGCCTGAACACTGAAAAAAGAAAGGAGGTGCCGGGCCGTGCAGGACCGTGAGACCCGCCGCCGCGCCGCCAAGCGCGCGGCCATCGCGCTCAGCGTGCTGCTGCTCATTCTGGCCGCCGTGTACATCATCGTGCAGCTGTACGCCATCCTCGGGCGCACCTACCGCACCGAGACCGCCATCGCCTACACGATGGAGGACACGCTCGAGCTGCCCGGCATCGCCATGTTCGATTCGGCCGGCGTGCCCGGCAGCGGCAGCCTCGGCTACCTTGTCGAAGACGGCGAGCGCGTGACCGAGGGCACCGTGCTGGCCGAAGTCTATACCGACCCCGCCCAGGGCGCCCGGCGCGAAGAACTCGACCGCCTTGACCGCCAGATCGACCTTTTGACCAAGTCGGAAAATTCGGTCGGCAGCGATCTGACGCTGCTGACCACCCAGACCCAGAACGCCCTCTACGACCTGCTCGACCAGCTGGACACGGCGGCCTACACCGGCATGCGCGACGCCATCGACGAATTCCTGCTCGCGCAGAACCGCCTGCAGGTCTCGACCGGCCAGAGCGGCGGCTTTGATGCGACCATCGCCGCTTTGCAGGCGGAGCGCGACGCCGCGGCCGCCGCCCTGCAGGGCCTTGCCGAGATCACCGCGGATCGCAACGGTTACTTCATCTCGACCGACGCCGCCCGGCCGCTCGCCCTCAGCGAGGAGGAGCTCAAAAACGATACCCCCGCCGCGCTCAACGCCCGCCTGCAGCAGCCGCTTGAGACGACCGGGGCCGACTGGGCCGGGCGCATCGTCACCGGCTTTTCCTGGCGCTTTTACGGCGTCTGTACCCTGGCGCAGGCCGACCGCTTCGACGGCGTGACCCGCGTGCAGATCCGCGTGCCCGGCAAGCAGGACGAAGCGCTGGACGCCACGGTGGTCGAAGTTTTGCCGGACGAGGAGAGCGGGCTGGCCAAGGTCACGCTGGAATGCAACACGATCAACGCCAATGTGCTGCACTTTGCGCAGGAGGAGGCCGAGATCGTGCTGGCCACCTACGAGGGCATCCGCGTCAACAAGGAGGCGCTGCACATCGTTGACGGCGAGCGCGGCGTCTATGTCAAGTACGGCAGCCTGCAGCGCTTCCGCCGCATCGAGATCGAGTTCGAGGACGAAAGCTACCTGCTGCTGCCCGCCGACGGCGCTGTCGGCGAAGCGAGCGAGGTGCGCCTGTACGACGAGATCATCGTCGAAGGTCCCAACCTGCAGGACGGCGGGCTGGTTTGACGGCCGGCGCGTGCGTGCGCGAACTTTTGGCGTTTTCATATTGACAAGACGCGCAAAAAAGGCGATAATGATTTATGTGTATCGCTGGGAGTATTGTCCGTTCCCGGCATACGGTTTGAAACATATGCAGAGGAGAATTTGACCATGTCCATGTTTGATGGCTTGAAAAACGTCCTGGGCATCAATCAGGACCCCGATGGCGACGCCTATATTGACGACGCCGAAGACGAGATCTTTGCAGGCGGCCAGGGGGGCGCGCCCGCGCAGGAGTATGCCCAGCCCGAACCGCCGCAGCAGCGCAACAAGGTGGTCAACATCAACGCCACCACCCAGCTGCAGGTCGTGCTGGTCAAGCCGGAACGCTTTGACGACGCTTCCGCCATTGCGGACCAGCTCAACGCCAAGCGCACCGTCGTGCTCAACCTGGAGTCCACCAACAAAGAGGTCTCCCGCCGCCTGATCGACTTTTTGTCCGGCGTGGCCTATGCCAACAACGGCCAGATCAAGCGCGTCGCCACCAGCACCTTCATCATCACGCCCTACAACGTCGATATCATGGGCGATCTGATCGACGAACTCGAAAACAATGGCGTCTTCTTCTGACGCCGCCAGGGGGCAGCGCGGTTTCATCCCGCCGCAGAACGACAGCGAGCGCTTCCTTATGCGCCGTGTCGAAGAACTCTGCCGCACGGCGGAAAACCGCGGCATTGCGCGCAGCACCGGCTTTTTGTCTGACCGCGAGCAGGCGCTGGCCGCCGCGGCCATGAACCGCGCGCAGTGCGGCTGCGGGCGGTTCTGGGGCGGTTGGCCGGGTGCGGAGCGCAGGGTGCTCTGCTTGGAGCCGCCCGGCGCCTGGGCGCCCGAGCCGGTCGCCGCGCTGCGCATCGCCGCCAAAGGCGAGCCGCTGCCGGGCCACCGCGACCTTCTGGGCGCGATGCTCGGCCTTGGCATCGAGCGGGTCTGCGTTGGCGATATCCTGCCCGACGCGCAGGACCCGGCCGTCTTTTACGCCTTTGTGCTGGAAGAAAAGGCCGATTTCCTCGCCGCCGAACTCACGCAGGCCGGGCGCGCCGCCGTGTGCGCAGCGCGCTGCGCCGCCGTGCCGGAGCATGTGCTCGCCGCGCCGCAGCGCGCGCTGCGGGAAGCGACGGTGCCCAGCCTGCGCGCCGACGCCGTGCTGGGCGCCATGATGAACACCTCCCGCGCGCTGGCCGCCCAGGCCATCGCCGCCGGAAAGGTCGAAGTCAACCACCTGCCGCTGCGCACGGCGCACGAGCCTGTCTATGAAGGCGACCTTTTCACCGTGCGCGGGCAGGGCCGCTGGCGGCTGCAGGCCGTCGGCGGCAAAAGCCGCAAGGACCGTATATTTATCACATTTTTTCAGTATTGACCGCCCAAACCCCGGCCATTGGCCCTGAACAGGAGGAATGACGGATGATCGCATCAGAGGACGTGCGCCGCGTGACGTTTGAACGCGCCATGCGCGGCTACCGCTGCGAGGATGTGGACGACTATCTCAAGCAGGTCGCCGACAGCATGGACGCCCTGGCCGCCGAGAACGAGGACCTGCAGAAAAAGCTCGTCGTTCTGGCCCAGCGCATCGACCAGTACCGCGCGGAGGAAGATACCCTGCGCACCACCATGATCAACGCCCAGCGCCTGGGCGAAAACGTCATCAAGGAAGCCAAGCAGAAGGCGGCCGAGACCATCCGCGCCGCCACGATCAAGGCCGAGGACCGCGAGCAGCACGCCCGCGATGAAGTCGAGCTGGCCAAGCAGGAGCTCATCACGCTCAAAAAGGAGGCCACCAGCTTCAAAAAGACGCTGATGGGCATGTACCGCGAGCATATCGAGGTGCTCAGCAAGATCCCCGAATATTCCGAACACATCGAAGAGCCCGCGCCGGAGCCCGCCGCCGCGGAACCCGCGCCGTATACCGAGCCCGCGCCGGAACCCGTGTTTGCGGAACCGGACCAGGAGCCGGAGGCTGAGGCCCCCGCCGCCGCGCCGGAACCCGAATACGCCGAGCCGGAGTATTACGAGGAACAGCCCGCCGAGGGCGGCCAGCGCATCAGCACGGTGGAATTTGCCATCGCCCCCAAGGCCGATACCCCGGAGGAGGAACCCGCCCCCGCGCAGGAGGACTTGCCCGACGCTTCGGCGCTGTTTGAGAAGCCCGCCGCCGCGCCCAAGAAATCCCCCCGCAGCCGCGGCGGTACAGCCGCCAAAAAGACCGGGACCCGCAAGAAGGCCCAGCCCCAGCAGGAGGACCTGCCCGCCGCCTTCGATTCGTTCCAGGGCGTCGATTATAACGACTAAACGCTGAAAAGCTGAAAAGCCAGGGCGGCGGCGCGCCGCCCGAGCTTTTGTTTTGGCTTGCGCCTCCGCCGCAAAGCGGAGTTTTAACATAAACATAGAGGGAGTGTGCACGACTTTGGCGCAGAACTATAACGATACCATCCACAAGATGGCGACCCCGTTCGAGATGCGGGCGGGGCTGCCGAAAAAGGAACCCAAAATGCTGGAAGACTGGGAGAAAAACCATGTCTACGAGCAGATGATTAAAAACAACGAGGGCAAGCCCCGCTTTATTTTGCACGACGGCCCGCCGTATGCCAACGGCAGCATCCACATGGGCACCGCGCTCAACAAGATCATCAAGGATATCATCCTGCGCTACAAGAACATGGCGGGCTTCTGCGCCCCCTATGTGCCGGGCTACGATACCCACGGCCTGCCCATCGAGCTCAAGGCCCTCGGCTCGCTCGGCGATAAAAAGGCCGATATCTCCAAGCTCGAACTGCGCCGCATCTGCCGCGAGTTCGCCACCGAGCACATCGACCTGATGAACAGCCAGTTCCAGCGCCTCGGCGTGCAGGGCGACTTCGCCGACCCCTACCTGACCCTCAAGCCGGAGTTTGAGGCCCGCCAGGTCGAGATCTTCGGCAAGATGGCGCTCAAGGGCTATATCTACAAAGGCAAGCGCGTCGTCTACTGGTGCCCGGAGGACCAGACCGCCCTGGCCGAAGCCGAGATCGAATACGGCGAGGACCCCTGCGATTCCATTTATGTCCGCTTCAAGCTGACCGCCGACCCCAACGGCGTGCTGGCCTCTGCCGGCGTTCCGCTGGACAAAGCCTACATCGTCATCTGGACCACGACGACCTGGACGCTGCCCGCGAACGTCGCGACCTGCGTCCACCCGGACTTTGACTATGCCGTCGTCAAGATCGGCGAAGACTACCACCTGATGGCCGAAGGCCGCATTGAAGCCACGATGGCCGCCTGCGGCATCAGCGATTACACCGTGCTGGACGCCCGCATCCCGGGCCGCGACCTCGAACTGCTCGAGTATCAGCACCCCTTCCTCGACCGCAAGGGGCTTGTCATCCTCGGCAACCACGTCACGCTGGAAAGCGGCACCGGCTGCGTGCACACCGCGCCCGGCCACGGCGAGGACGACTTCAACGCCTGCGTGCCCTACCCGCAGCTGCCGTTCGTCATGCCGGTCGATGCGGCCGGCCGCCTGACCGAAGAAGGCGGCAAGGAGTTTGCGGGCATGAAGGTCTGGGCCGCCAACAAGGCCATCCTGGAGCATATCCGCGGCACCGGCCACCTGCTGGGCGTGGAGCACATCATCCACCAGTACCCGCACTGCTGGCGCTGCCACCACCCCATCATCTACCGCGCCACCGAGCAGTGGTTCTGCTCGATCGACGCCTTCAAGGAAGACGTCTACAAAGCCATTGACAACGTCAAGTGGCAGCCCGCCTGGGGCCATGACCGCATGGCGGGCATGGTGCGCGACCGCAGCGACTGGTGCATCTCGCGCCAGCGCGTGTGGGGCGTGCCCATCCCGGCGTTCTACTGCAAAAAGTGCGGCAAGTACCACATCACCGAAACCTCGATCCAGGCTGTGTCCGACCTGTTCCGCAAAGAGGGCAGCGACGCCTGGTACAAATACGACGCCAACGATATCATGCCCAAGGGCGAAGTCTGCGAATGCGGCGCGTCCGACTGGGAAAAAGACGGCGATATCATGGACGTCTGGTTCGACTCCGGCTCCACCTGGAGCGCCGTCTGCCGCGAACGCCCCGAGCTCACCTGGCCGGTCGACCTCTACATGGAGGGCGCGGATCAGTTCCGCGGCTGGTTCCAGTCCAGCCTGTTGACCTGCGTCGCCACCGAGGGCATCGCCCCGTACCGGGGCGTGCTGTGCCACGGCTGGGTCGTGGACGCCCAGGGCAAGCAGATGCACAAATCGGCGGGCAACGGCATGGAACCGGCCGAGATCATCCGGGACTACGGCGCCGACATCATCCGCCTGTGGGTCGCCTCCAGCGACTACACGGTGGACGTGCGCGCGGGCAAGGAGATCTTCCGCCAGCTGTCCGAAGCCTACCGCAAAATGCGCAACACCGCGCGCTTCATGCTCGGCAACCTCGGCGGCTTTGACCCCGCGAAGGACATGGTGCCGGACGATCAGCTCTATGAGATCGACCGCTGGGCGCTCAACGCCTGCAACGAGCTGACCCGCACGATGCGCGCGGCGTATGACAGCTACGATTTCTCCCGCGCCTACCACGCGATCTATAACTTCTGCGTCATTGATATGTCCAACTTCTATATGGACGTCATCAAGGACCGCCTGTACTGTGCCGACGACCACGCCCGCCGCTGCGCGCAGACCGCGCTGTACCGCGTGCTGGTCGACTTCACCAAGCTGCTCGCGCCCATCCTCTGCTTCACCAGCCAGGAGATCTGGAGCTATGTGCCCAAGATCCCCGGAATGAAGGACTATGTCGTGTTCGAGCAGATGCCCGAAGCCAAGCCCGCCGCCGACGCCGCCTTCACCGAAAAGTGGGCGCGCATCATGGCCGTGCGCGACGACGTCAAGAAGGTGCTCGAGCAGGCCCGCGCCGACAAGGCGATCGGTTCCTCGCTCGAAGCCGCGCTGACGCTGTACGCCGAAGGCGAAGTCTACGACCTGCTGAACGCCATCCCGATGGACGAGCTGGCCGACCTGATGATCGTCTCGCAGGTCCGCCTCGTCAAGGGCCAGGGCGGCGCGCAGGGCGCTGTCGCGGGCCTCGGCGTCGAAGCCGCCCGCGCCGCGGGCCAGAAGTGCCTGCGCTGCTGGAAGTTTGACGAACAGGTTGGCGAAGACGGCCTGTGCCCGCGCTGCGCCAAGGTGCTCGGCCGCTGACCGCTGTCCCTATTTCGATACACGCTGCCCGGGGCGGTGCTTCGCGCACCGCCCTTCAGCGTCTTATCCCCCACATAAGGATATTTTCTATGTCAGAACAGAAAAAACTTGCCCCGGACCTGCGCGCGGGGGCGGTGTCGGTGCTGGCGGCGGCCGCGCTGGCCGCCGTCGACCAGCTGTGCAAGGTCTGGGCCACCGCCGCGCTCGCGCCGGACGGCGCAGCGCCGCTGCTGCCCGGGGTTTTGGAGCTGCGCTATGTCCTCAACGACGGCATGGCGTTCTCGATGCTCAGCGGGCGGCGCTGGCTGCTGCTGGGCGGCACCGGCGCGATTTTGGCCGTGCTGCTGCTGATGCTGTTTTTCCGCCGCATGCCGCGGCTGGAGCGCCTGACCTGGGTGCTTGTGCTCGGCGGCGGTGTCGGCAACTTTATCGACCGCGCCCGCAGCGGCGTCGTGGTCGACTATCTCAACTTCCAGTTCATCAGCTTCCCGGTCTTCAATTTTGCCGATATCTGCGTCACGGTCGGGGTGGCGCTGCTCGTGCTGCTGCTTGCGGCCGACCTCTGGCAGGAACATAAGGCCGCCAAGGCGGCCCCGCCCCATGGAGACGCTTGAGTTCACGGCCGCCGCGGCCGATGCGGGCCAGCGGCTGGACCGCTGGCTGGCCGCGCAGGCGGGGGAGCTTTCCCGCAGCGCGCTCCAGGCGCTGATCGAACAGGGGCAGGTGCTGCGCAACGGCGCGCCGGCCAACAAAAAGGACAAGATCGCCCCCGGCGACACCGTCACGCTGGCGCTGCCCGACCCGCAGCCGATCGAAGCGCAGCCGCAGGACATCCCGCTCGACATCGTCTATGAGGACGAAGACCTGCTCGTCGTCAACAAACCCAAGGGGATGGTCGTGCATCCGGCCCCCGGCAACCCGGACGGCACGCTGGTCAACGCGCTGCTCTACCACTGCGGCCCCTCGCTTTCCGGCGTCGGCGGGGCCATCCGCCCCGGCATCGTCCACCGCATCGACAAGGACACCAGCGGCCTGCTCGTCGTCGCCAAAAACGACGCCGCCCACCAGGGCCTTTCCGCGCAGATGGCCGTCCATTCCATCCACCGCGTGTACCATGCCGTCGTCTACGGCAACCTGAAGGAGGACGCCGGCACGGTCGAAGCCCCGATCGGCCGCGATGCGCGCGACCGCAAAAAGATGGCGGTCACACAGCAGAACGCCAAATACGCCTGTACCCACTGGCAGGTGCTGGAGCGGTTCGGCCGCTTTACTTACATCGCCTGCAAGCTCGAGACCGGCCGCACCCACCAGATCCGCGTGCATATGGCGCATATCGGCCACCCGCTGGCCGGGGACCCCGTCTACGGCCCGCGCCGCGTCATCGCCGGGCTGCACGGCCAGTGCCTGCACGCCAAAGAACTCGGCTTCATCCACCCCGTCACCGGCGAAGCGCTGCGCTTTGACAGCCCGCTGCCCGCCTGGTTCACCGCATTTCTCGAACGCTTGAGAAAGGAACGTCGCGAATGAAACGGAACCTCAAAGATACCCTCGTCTTTTGCGATATGGACAACACCCTGCTGACCGCCAAGGAGGGCATCCCGGAATGCAACCGCACCGTCATCAAGCTGTTCACCGGTATGGGCGGGCGGTTCACGGTGGCCTCCGGCCGCCCGCCGGAATCGGTGCGCGCGGCGCTGGGCGATATCTGCCTTTCGCTGCCCGCCATCTGCTGCAACGGTTCGCTGCTGTATGATTTTTCCACAGAGCGCGTGCTGCGCCACGCCACGCTTGAGCGCGGCCAGGCCACGGCGGCCATCCTGGAGATCATGGAAAAATTCCCCCGCGTCGGCGTCGAGGTCATGGCCGGGGCCGGGGATATGTATGTCGTGCGCGCCAACCCCTATACCCACGCCCATCAGGTGGACGAACAGCTGTCCGGCGTGGCCTGCCCGCTGGACGCCGTGCCCGACGGCTGGGTCAAGGTCGTGTTTGCGGGCGACCCCGAAATGATCCGCAAGGTCGGCCAGTATGCCAAGACCCGCTACTACGGGCGGGAAAATTATTTCCTGGCCACCAACAGCATCTATTACGAGATCATGCCCGCGGGCGTCGGCAAGGCTTCGGCCCTGCGGGACCTGTGCGCGCTGCTCGGCGTGCCGGTCGAAAACACCGTCGTCATCGGCGATTATTACAACGACCTCGAGATCATGCAGGCGGCGGGCTACTCGGTCGCGGTGTCCAACGCCCCGCCCGAAGTAAAGGCCGCTGCCGACGAAGTAACCAACTGCACCTGTTCGGACGGCGCCGTCGGCGAATATCTCTACAAACTCATCGAGGAAGCCACCGCGCTGTAAGCGGCGGCGCAAAAAAGGAGGCGGGCCCCATGCGGGTGAGCGAGCTTTTACACCGGAACAGCGTGCTGCTGCACGCCGATTTGACCACGCGGGACCAGGCCATCGACCTGCTGGTCGACCTGCAGGAAGCCAACGGCGTGATCACCAACGCCACGGCCTATTATAACGAGATCAGCCGCCGCGAAGCCACCGGCGGCACCACGGCCATCGGCGAGGGCATCGCCCTGCCCCATGCGCGCAACGCGGGCGTGGCGGCCCCCGGCGTGGCCGCGCTGGGGCTGCGCCGCGGCATCGACTGGGGCGCGCCGGACGGCCGCCTGGTCGATCTCGTGTTCATGGTCGCCGCCCCGGCGGACGACCCCGGCGGCCACCTGCTGATCATGGCGCGGCTGGTCAACCTTGTGTCCGACCCCGCGCTGGTCGAAGAACTGCGCACCTGCCTCACGCCGGAGGATTTCATCCGCCGCCTTGCCCGCGCCGAAGCCTCCCGCTTTGCCTGAAAACCGTACCCCCGCCCCGGAAGGCATGTGCGTTCCGGGGCGGTTTTTGTACATTCTTGTGCAACCTGTACAGCCAAACCGGCGCTTCGCTGCTTTAATTTGTTGAATTGCATCTTGCACGGGCCGCTTTGGCATGGTATACTTTATCACATTAAAGCGAAAGAGTGCCGGGCGGCCTGCGGGCAGCCGGACCTTTTGGCTCCAAGAGCAGAAAGTGAAAGAGGAGGAACCCCCATGAGAAAACGTATCCTTGCGGCGCTGACCGCCGCCAGCCTGGCCGTCTCGCTGGCGGCCTGCGGCTCCGCCGGTAGCTCGGCGGCTGCTTCCGAAAGCACGGCCGCCGGTACCGGCACGACTGAGGCCGCCGAAGAAGCCGAAGACGCTGCCGAAGGCGCAGACGCCGCCACCGGCGAAGCCTTCACCGTCGGCATCTGCCAGCAGATGCCCCATGTCGCGCTGGACGCCGCGACCCAGGGCTTCAAGGATGCGCTGGTCGAAGCGTTTGGCGAGGGCGGAGTCGAATTTGACGAACAGAACGCCCAGGGCGATTCCAACACCTGCAACACCATCGTCAACAGCTTTGTGTCCAGCGGCTATGACCTCATCATGGCCAACGGCACCAGCGCCCTGCAGGCCGCGCAGGCCGGCACGGCGGACATCCCCATCCTCGGCACCTCTGTCACCGAGTACGGCGTCGCGCTGGGCATCGACGGCTTTGACGGCACCGTGGGCGGCAACGTCTCCGGCACCAGCGACCTGGCCCCGCTCGACGAGCAGGCCCAGATGCTGGCCGACCTGTTCCCGGTGGCCGAATACCCCAACGTCGGCATGCTCTACTGCAGCGCCGAACCCAACAGCGCCTACCAGGTCGAGCAGGTTTCCAGCTTCCTGACCGAGATGGGCTACACCTGCACCGATTACTCGTTCAGCGATTCCAACGACCTCGCCACCGTTGTGACCAGCGCCTCCACGGCCTGCGACGTCATCTATGTCCCGACCGACAACACCGCCGCCTCCAACACCGAGATCATCCAGAACATCTGCCTGCCGGCCGGCGTGCCCATCATCGCCGGTGAGGAGGGCATCTGCGGCGGCTGCGGCGTCGCCACGCTGTCGATCAGCTACTACGACCTCGGCTACGCCACCGGCGAGATGGCGGTGAAGGTCCTCTCCGGCGAGGCGGACATTGCCGAAATGCCGATCGAATACGCCCCCAACTTTACGAAGAAGTACAACGCCGCCAACGCTGAAGCGCTCGGCGTTGCCATCCCCGAAGATTACGAGGCCATCGCCGCCGAGTAAACCGCCCCAAACAGACCCCACGGCAGGAAAAAGGGAAAAAGTGCTTCCCTTTTTCCTGCTTTTTTGCTATACTTTAGAAGTCTGTAACTATTTTTCTTCGGCCCATGCGGCCTTTGTGCAGGGAGGAATGTTTCTTTTGGATATCATGGCATTGGTCAACGCGCTGCCGGGTGCGGCGGCGCAGGGCCTGATCTGGGCCATCATGGCCATCGGCGTCTACATCACCTACCGCGTGCTCGACATTGCGGACCTGACCGTCGACGGCACGCTGTGCACCGGCGGCGCGGTCTGCGTCGTCTGCATGATGAACGGCTGCAACGTCTGGGTCGCGATTTTGGCGGCCACCTGCGCCGGTCTGCTGGCCGGGTTTGTCACCGGCATCTTCCACACCTTCATGGGCATCCAGGCCATCCTGGCCGGTATCCTGACCCAGCTCGCGCTGTGGAGCGTCAACCTCAAGATCATGGGCAAGGCCAACCAGGCCATCAATGTCGATAAATACGACCTGATCGTCTCGCTGCGCTACATCAAGGGCGTGCCGCTGTACCAGAACACGATCTTTGTGGTGGCCGTTATCATCGCCGTGCTCATCGCCGTGCTCTACTGGTTCTTCGGCACCGAGCTCGGCTGCGGCATCCGCGCCACCGGCTGCAACGCGGCCATGGCGCGCGCCCAGGGCATCAACACCAACCGCAACAAGGTCCTCGGCCTCATGATCTCGAACGGCCTGGTCGCTTTGTCCGGCGCGCTGCTGGCCCAGTACCAGGGCTTTGCCGATATCAACATGGGCCGCGGCTCCATCGTCATCGGCCTGGCCGCCGTCATCATCGGCGAAGCGCTGCTCAGCCGCATCTTCCGCAACTTTGCGCTCAAGCTCGTCTCGGTGGCGGTGGGCAGCATCGTCTACTACCTTGTCTATCAGGTCGTGATCTGGTGCAAGGTGGACACCGACCTGCTCAAGGCGTTCAGCGCCGTCGTGGTCGCCATCTTCCTGGCCGTGCCGTACTGGAAGGCCAAATACTTCACCCGTGTCGATGTGCGGAAAGGAGGCAGCGGCCGTGCTTGAACTGAAAAACATCTACAAGACCTTCAACGCGGGCACCGTCAATGAAAAGGTGGCCCTCAACGGCCTGGACCTCACGCTGGAGGACGGCGACTTCGTCACCGTCATCGGCGGCAACGGCGCGGGCAAGTCGACCATGCTCAACGCCGTGGCCGGGGTCTGGCCCATCGACATGGGCCGCATCCTCATCGACGGCAAGGACATCACCCGCCTGCCGGAGCACAAGCGCGCCCAATACATCGGCCGCGTGTTCCAGGACCCGATGATGGGCACCGCCGCCACGATGGGCATTGACGAAAACCTTGCGCTGGCCGCGCGCCGCGGCGCTTCCCGCACGCTGCGCCCCGGCATCAGCAAAAAGGAGCGCGAAGGCTACCGCGCCCAGCTCGCAAGCCTCGGCCTCGGGCTGGAAACGCGCATGACCAGCAAGGTCGGCCTGCTTTCGGGCGGGCAGCGCCAGGCCATCACGCTGCTGATGGCGACCCTGAAAAAGCCCAAGCTGCTGCTGCTGGACGAACACACCGCCGCACTGGACCCCAAGACCGCGGCCAAGGTGCTGGAACTTTCGGAAAAGATCGTGCAGGAGCACCACCTGACCACGCTGATGATCACCCACAACATGAAGGACGCCATCAAGTACGGTAACCGCCTGATCATGATGTACGAAGGGCGCATCATCTACGATGTGCGCGGCGAGGAAAAGCGGGCGCTGCATGTGTCCGACCTGCTGGCCCGGTTTGAGCAGATCAGCGGCGACGCCGCCGCCAACGACCGCATGCTGCTGAGCTGAGGCTGTGCCGGGGTTTGCTTTTCCATTGGTTTCGATACACAGCCGGCAGCGCCCGAACGGGCGCTGCCGGTTTTTGCGCAATGATTACGAAATGGTGAAAGAATTCGTAAATTTGGCGACAAACAATTTTCAAACACGCGGGTTTGTGCTATAATGATAAGCACGAGTATTCTGCCGCTTTGGTGAGAAAGGGGAGGGGCGCATGCCTGCGTTTGACGCCGTTTTGTTCGATGTGGACGGAACGCTGCTGCATTCCCGCCCCGGCATCCTGCACACGTTCGCCTATGCGTTCCGGCAAATGGGCCTTGACCCCGCAGGCATCGACTGCACGCGGTATCTGGGCCCGCCGCTGCGCTGGAGCTTCGCGCAGCACTTTTCAAGCGAGGCGGACGTCGAGCGCGCCGTCGAACACTACCGCACGCGCTATGCGGAGGCCGGCATGCACGAATGCGCGCCGTTCCCCGGCGTCAGGGCGATGCTGGCGGCGCTGCGCGCGGCGGGGGTGTTCCTGGCCACCGCCACCTGCAAGCCGGTCGACGTCGTGCGCCCGATTTTGGCCGAACAGGGCCTTGCGCCGTATTTTGATCTCATCGGCGGCGCAAGCATGGACGCGAGCGTGGACACCAAGGCCGCCGTCATCCGGCAGGACCTGGCCGATGTGCGTCTTGCCGGCAGGCGGGTGCTCATGGTCGGCGACCGGCAGGACGACCTGCAGGGCGCGGCCGCCTGCGGCCTGCCCGCCGCCGGGGTGCTGTACGGCTACGGCAGCCGGGCGGAGCTGGAAGCCTGCCGCCCGCTTTTTCTGGCAGAGGACTGCGAAGAACTGACCCGCCGTATCCTGCAAGGGGACACGGCGCGATAGAAACAAACGGAGGGATACCCAAGCTATGAGCCGCCACAATTCCCGTATGGGCTCGTTCAGCCCCACCCAGCGCCGCGCCTGTATCGTGCTTGTTCTGTGCGTGCTGGCCGTCATCCTCAGCGCCGTGTTCTCCTGGGTGCTGCTGCCTGGTCTGCTCGGCCGCGGCGGCGGCCGGACCGGCGACTATGACCCGGACCAGTACCCTGTCGATACCACGCTGGGCAGCGTTCTGCCCGCCTCTGCCGCCGACGGCAGCTACCTGTCCTCGACCGTGTTCGTGGGCGGGCCGTATACAGACTCTCTGTACACCACCGGCCAGATCACGCTGGACCAGTACCTGGGCGCCGACGGCCTGACCATCGGCGATATCCTGCAGCGCTCCTGCATCAGCTTTGCCCAGGACTCGAACACCTACACCGTGCCCCAGGCGCTTGCCAAAATGAAGCCCCGCCGCGCCATCATCACGCTGGGCGGCGCCGATTTGGACGGCGCGACCGTCGACAGCTTCATCATGGACTACCGCAACGTGCTGCGCTCGCTTTCGACCGCCTACTCTTACTGCGATCTGATCGTCAACGCGCTGCCGCCGGTGGCGGAAACCAGCGAGGGCGCCGCTGCGCGCCAGACGCTGATCGACCAGATCAACCAGCAGCTGGCAATCGTCTGCAACGAGGACGGCTACAAGTTCCTCAACAGCGCCGAGGTCCTCAAGGCGGACACCGGCTTTGCCGACCCGACCTATTTTGAGGGCAACGGCTACAACGCCTCCGGCGCGCGCACGGTGCTCGACTACGCCGCGGCCCACGCCTGGCAGTCGGACGACCGCCGCCCCGATACCAACGACATCCCCGTGCGCGCCCAGCAGCCCGCCGCCGCGCCCACAGCCGGGCCGACGCCGTCGGCCACGCCGGGCAAGTTCACCGCCAGCTACGAGGTCGAGGACCCCGACACGGGCTCGCTCAAGAGCGGCGACAAGAGCGGCGTTTCGGAGCTTTCGTTCGAGGATGTGGAGCCCGGCGAGCCGATTTCGGTCACAGCCGTCCCGGCCGAAGGCTATGAGTTCTACCAGTGGAGCGACAACCAGACCAGCGCCACCCGCTACGACATCGTCACGCGCGATATCTCGGTCACGGCGATGTTCAACAAAAAGGTCACCGTTGTTCTGACCATCAACGAGGGCGACCGGAACATCCGCCTCGGCGAGAGCGTCGTCTTCCATTCCACCCTCAAGGTCGACGATAAGGACGGCAACACCGACAACGTCCAGTGGGCCGTCAACGGCGACCTTGTCCGCAACGGCTACAGCTTTGAGTTCAAGCCCGAGGCCGAAGGCACCTATACCATCCGCGCGGGCATCGAGATCGAGGGCGTCTACGCCTCGCAGGAGGTCACGGTCACGGTCGAAAAACCGGCCACCAGCATCTCGATCAGCGGCTCGGATTCGATCCGCGCCGGGGAGTCTGTCACCCTCACCGCCAAGGTGGAGAACGGCTCCGGCGATACGACCTGGTCCTGCGAGCAGCTGCCCGGCTGGTCCGCCACCGGCTCCACGGCGCAGTTCAGCGCCGATTATCCGGTTAACTACATCATCAAGGCGACGAACAACGGCGCCAGCAGCGAATTTGAGCTCAAAGTCGAGGCCGCCCCGACGCCGGAGCCGGACCGCGGCGACGAGCACAAGGACGACAACGACGACGAAGAAGATTGATCCCAACAGGAGCAGACCATGGCATACTATACCTGTCTTTTGCTCGATGCAGACAACACGCTGCTCGATTTTGACGCGGCCGAGCGCAAGGCGCTGGCCGACACCCTCATCCACTACGACCTGCCCCACGACGAACCGGCGCTCGACACCTATCACCAGGTCAACCGCCGCCTGTGGGACAGCCTGGCCAAAGGCGAGCTCAACAAAAACCGGCTGTTTGCCATCCGTTTCGGCCAGTACCTCAAGGCGATGGGCCTGCCGGATAACGGCAAAGGCCGCGAAATGAACGAATTTTACGAAGACCTGCTTTCGACCCACGCCGACCTTTTGCCCGGCGCGCTGACCGCGCTGGACGAACTGGCCGAAGTCGCCACGCTGGCCATCGTCTCCAACGGCGCGTACAAGGTGCAGAACGCCCGCATCGCCGATTCCGGCATCGCCCGTTTTATGGACGGCGTCTATATCTCGGAAAAGGTCGGGGCCTCCAAGCCGTCGGCCCGCATCTTCGACGCCGCGCTGCGCGACCTTGGCGTCAACGACCGCAGCCGCGTGCTCGTCGTCGGCGACGATCTGCTCGCCGACATCCGCGGCGGCCAGAGCGCCGGGCTGGACACCTGCTGGGTCAACTTTGACGGCCGCGAAAACGAAAGCGGCGTGGAACCCAAATATACGATCGGCTCCTACGAGGCGCTGTACCACATCGTCATGGAGCCCGAAGAACTTGAAAATCTTGGCGCCCGCAACCGCCGCCACCGCAACGATTGACGCGATGCCGCTGCCGCCCCGGGCAGCGGCATTTTTGGCGCGGGCGCATCCAACGAAACAACGAAAGGTTTGAATACCATGCTGATCGAACTGCAGGACCTTGGCCGCAGCTTTGGCGAGCGCGAGGTCCTGGCCGGTGTGACGGCCAACGTGGAAAAAGGCGACCGCATCGGCATCATCGGCGCCAACGGCACCGGCAAGACCACGCTGCTGCGCATCCTGTGCGGCGAACTTGCGCCGGATACGGGCACGGCCGCTTTCGCCCGCGGCGTCACCTGCGGCTACCTGGAACAGACCGGCCGCCTGGAGCCGGGCCGCGATATCTACGACACGATGCGCCAGGCGTTCTCCCCGGCGCTGGCCGCCATGCAGCAGCAGGAATCGCTGCAAAAGCAGCTCGCCCACGCCGCGCCGGACCAGATCCCCGCCATCGAGGAACAGATCGCCCGCTGTATCGCCGTTATTGACGCGATGGATGCCTATAACATGGACACCCAGATCCGCAAGGTGCTCAACGGCATGGGCTTCCCGGAAAACACCTGGGAGAAAAAGGCCGGCGTGCTTTCGGGCGGGGAACAGACCCGCCTGCGCCTGGCGCGCCTGCTGCTCGAACGCCCCGACGTGCTGATTCTGGACGAACCCACCAACCACCTGGACCTGACCACGATGGACTGGCTGGAAACCTACCTCAAGGCCTACCGCGGCGCGGTGCTCGTCGTCAGCCACGACCGCTATTTTCTCGACGCCGTCTGCACCCGCATCTGGGAGCTGGCGGGCAAGACCATCGTGACCTACAAGGGCAACTATTCGGCGTACCTGCCCCAGCGCGAAGCCGCCGACGAACGCCAGCAGAAGCTGCACGACGCCGCCGTCGAAAAGGCCGCCAAGCTGCAGGATTACATCGACCGCAACCTTGTGCGCGCCTCCACGACCAAAATGGCCCAGAGCCGCCGCAAGCAGCTGGAAAAGCTCGAGATCGTCGACGCGCCCGAGCGCCCCGGCCGCGGGCTCAATTTCCGCTTTGAATACGACATCGAGCCGTATGAGGAGCTCGTCATCATGAAGGGCCTGACCATCCGCATCGGCGAGCGCACGCTGCTGGAACCGCTGGATTACACGGTCCGCCGCGGCGACAAGCTCGTCATTGCCGGGCCCAACGGCACGGGCAAATCGACGCTTTTGCAGGTGCTGGACGGCAAGCGCCGCCCCTCCGGCGGCATGGTGCGCCTGGGCTCCGGGGCCAAGGCGGGCGTCTTTACCCAGCAGCAGGCGCGCCGCGCCGGCCGCGTCATCGACGCGATCTGGAACCAGTACCCGCGCTTTACCGAGCTCGAAGTCCGCAGCCACCTGGCCCGCTTCGGCTACCGCGGCGAGGAAGTCTTCAAGGACTGCGCGACGCTGTCCGGCGGCGAGGCCGCCCGCCTGCGCTTTGCCGAGCTCGCGCTCGAACGCCCGAACCTAATGTTTCTGGACGAGCCGACCAACCACCTCGACATCTATATGCGCGAAAGCCTGACCCAGGCGCTGGCCGCCTACACCGGCACGCTGCTGCTCGTCACCCACGACCGCTACCTGATGCAGACGCTCGGCTGCCCGATCCTCTACCTTGAGGACGGCAAGGCGAAGCTCTACCGCGATTTCGCCGCCCTGCATGCGCAGGACACCGCCCCGGCCGCCCCGCGCGCCGCCGCGCCGAAGGAAGCCCCGGCGCGCGGCGGCTACGGCAAGGAGCAGCGCCGCCGCCGCGCCGAGCTGCGCACCCGCATCAAGGCGCTGGAGGACGAGATCGAGGACCTCGGCGCGCATATCGTTGAACTGGAAAACGAGCTGAACGACCCGCAGGTCCTGCGCGACCACCTGCTTGTGCGCGACAAATGCGACGAACTGGACGACGCGCGCTTCCACCAGCAGGAAAAATTTGACGAGTGGGAACGCCTGAGCGAGGAGCAGGAACGCCTGGAAGCCGAGGATGCCTGATACTTTTACGCAACTGTAACTTGCTTTCTGGTCAAAACGCGGTATACTAATTTTAAAAATGCCGTAAACTGTGCCCAAAACGCGGCGCTGCGCCGCAAAACTGCGAACGGGGAACCGAGTTGGAAACGAAGATCATCATCGCTACGCATAAGCCTTACTGGATACCGGACGATCCCATGTATCTGCCGGTACAGATGGGGCATGCCATCCACCCGGATATCGGCTATACCGGCGACGATACCGGCGAGAACATCTCCGACCGCAACTGGAATTTCTGTGAGCTGACCGGGCTGTACTGGGCCTGGAAAAACATCGAGGCCGATTACATCGGCCTTGTGCACTACCGGCGCTACTTTGCCAGCCGGGCCAACCGCTTTGCGCCCAAGCGCCAGCGCGTCATCCGGCACGAGGAGCTCGACCAGATCCTCGCCACCACCAACGTGATCCTGCCGCAGGAGCGCCACTATTACATCGAGACCAACTACACCCAGTACATCCACGCCCACCACAAGCAGGACCTTGTGGTCACGCGGGCCATCATTGCGCGCAAATGCCCGGAGTATCTGCCCGCCTACGACCTCTACATGTCCAAGACCCACGGCCACCACTTCAACATGTTTGTGATGAAGCGGGAACTGCTGGATCACTACTGCACCTGGCTGTTCGATATCCTGTTCGAGCTCGAGCGCGAACTGGATATCTCCCACTATTCGGTCAACGACAAGCGGGTGTTCGGCTTTGTCAGCGAGCGCCTGCTCGACGCCTGGCTCAGCACCAACAACATCTCTTACGAGGAACTCGCCGTGCTCTACATGGAGCCGCAGCACTGGCTGCGCAAGGGCAGCGCCTTTGTGTGGCGCAAGCTGTTCCCCAAAAAGGACTGAACGAACGTGCAAACGCAACGCATCGCGGCCGTCGTCGTCACCTACAACCGGCTGCCGCTGCTGCGCCGCTGCCTGGCGGCGCTGGCCGCCTGCCGCGCGGCGTGCCCGGGCGCGGCGCTGGATATCTGGGTCGTGGACAACGCCAGCACCGACGGCACCGCCGCGGCGCTGGCCGCCTGGCAGGACCCCGGCCTGCATTACCGCAACACCGGGCGCAACCTGGGCGGGGCGGGGGGCTTTGCCTGGGGCCTGCGCGCCGCCGCGGCCGAAACCTATGACTTTTACTGGATCATGGACGACGACACGCTGCCCGAACCCGGCGCGCTGGCCGCGCTGCTGGCGGCCCACGCCGGGCTGGGCGGCCGGTACGGCTGGCTTTCCTCCCGCGCGCTCACGCCGCAGGACTGCGACCAGCCCATGAACCGCCAGCGCCGCACGCCCTACCGCGACATCGCCGGGTACGGCGAAGCGCTCGTGCCCTCGGTCATGGCGAGCTTTGTCTCGCTGTTTGTGCCGGGAGCGGTCGTGCGGGAATACGGCGTGCCCATCGCCGAATTCTTCATCTGGTCCGACGATTGGGAGTATACCCGCCGCATCTCCCGCGTGCTGCCCTGCTACACCGTCCCGGCCAGCCGCGTCGTCCACGCAATGCAGAACACAGCGCCCTGCAACATCGCTCTCGACGTGCCCGCCCGCTGGGAGCGGTACCGCTATTTTTACCGCAACGACGTCTATCTCTACCGGCGCGAAGGCCCGGCCGGGTGGCTGTGGCTGCTTTGCAAGGACCTCTGGCACAGCGCCCAGGTGCTTGTGCGCCCCGGCGCGCGCAAAGCCTACCGCCTGGGCATCATCTGGGGCGGCTTTGCCGCCGGGGTCCGCTTTGCCCCGCCCGTGCCCGCGCTGGCGCCGCCATCGGAACCACAATGAAAAAACAACGTCTCCTCAACATCCTTTCGCAGACCGCCGGTCCCTGCCGGGCGGTCGCTTTTGATGTGTTCGATACGCTTTTGTTCCGCGACACGGCCCGCCCGTCCGATGTGTTCCGCTTGATGGAGCGCACGGGCGAAGCCGCGCCCGGCTTTGCGCAGCGCCGCCTGGACGCCGAGGCCGCCGCCCGCCGCCCGCATGCGGAAGTAACGCTCGCCGAAATTTACGCGCAGCCCGCGCTGCAGGGGGCTGCCCCGGCCGCCGAGTGCGCGGCCGAGCTGCGGACCGTGCATGCCGACGCCGGCCTGCTGGCCGCGGCGCGCGCGTGCAAAGCGCGCGGCCTGGCCGTCTATGTCGTGTCCGACATGTACCTGCCCGCAGCGCAGGTCACGGCCATGCTGCGCCGCTGCGGCTTCGATTTCCTCGACGGCGTCTTCGTCTCTTCGGAATATGGCGTGCAGAAGCGCAGCGGGCGGCTGTTCCGGCTGTTCCTGCAAAAGACCGGCCTCAACCCGCGGCAGGTGCTGTTTGTCGGCAACGACCGCCGTGCCGACGCGCTCGGCGCGGCGCTGGCGGGCATCCGCTGCCTGCTGGTCCCGCCACCCGCCGCCCCGGCTTATTACGCGCCGCCGCAAAACCCGGAACAGGGCGCGCTGCGGGCGTTTGTGCAGAACCGCCCAAACGCGGGCGACCCGGCCGCCCGGGTCGGTTTCGGCCTGCTGGGGCCGCTGCTGGCGGGGTTCGCCGCCTGGCTGCGCCAGCAAAAAGAACGCCATCCCGGCGCGCGGCTTGTGTTCCTTGCGCGCGATATGGACCTTGTGCGCCGCCTGTACGCGCAGGCGGCCCCGGGCGAAGAAACCGGCTACCTGCGCGTTTCCCGGCGCAGCCTCTGCCCGGCGCTTTTGCAGCGCCCGCTGGGCGAAGCGGCGCTCGACCTTCTGGCCGACGCGCTGCCCCGCCAGCGGCTGACCGCCGCGCAGGCGCTCGGCTATCTCGGCTTTGCGCCGGGCACGGCGCTGCCCGGTATGGCGGATACCGCAGCGGTCGACCTGCGCACCCGCCCGCTGCCCGCCGCCACGCGGGACTTCCTGCGCGCCGCGGCGGCGCTGGGCAAGGGCCCGGCCGGGCAGGAGGTCCGCCGCCAGGCGCAGCTTGTGCGCCGCTATCTGGCGGAGCAGGGCGTCGGCCGCGGGCCGCTGCTGCTTGTCGATATCGGCAGCGGCGGCACGACCCAGCGCATTCTGGAAGAACTCACCGGCTGCGCGCTGCACGGGTTCTACCTTGCCTGCGATGCGCGCCTGCACCGGTATCTGCCGCCGGAGCGCGCGCAGGCGTTCCTGTTCGGCGGCCAGCCCGCGCCGCTGTGGTACTGGGCGGGCCAGCCGATGCTGGAGCGGCTGATCTCCGAACCCTGCGCCCCCACCGCCCGCTATGCCCAGACCCCGGCGGGCGTGCAGCCGCAGGCGGGGGAAACGGCGGACGCCGCCGCGGCCGATGCGCCGCAGCGCCGCATCATCGAAGCCGCGCGCCGCGGCGCGCTGGATTTCGCGGCCGCCTGGCGCGCCGGGGCCTGGGGCGCGCTGCCGCCGCCCGCAGACTATGCGGCCGAAGCGCTGCTGCGCCTGATCCGCGACCCGCAAACGGCGGAGGCCGACGCCCTCGGGGACCTGACCGTCGAGGACGGCGGCGTCTGGCCGCTGGCCGCGCCGCAGCCCTGGCGGGCCTACCTGCGCGGGCCGCGCCGCTTTGCGCAGGACCTGGCCGCCGCGCGGTGGAAGACCGCGTTCCTGCGCCGGGCGCTGCGCCTGCCGCTGCCCTACGGCCGTGTGTATGCGGCGCTCAAAACACGAAAAGGCGGGTGATCCCGATGGAAAACCGGACAGCGCCGCTGTTCAGCATCATCATGCCGGTCTATAACGCCGCCGCCACGCTGGAAGCCGCGGCCCGCAGCGTGCTGGACCAGGGCGAGCGCAGCCTGGAGCTGCTGCTTGTCGACGACGGTTCGGCCGATGAAAGCCTCGCCATCGCCCGGCGCCTTGCCGCGGCCGATGCGCGCGTGCGGGTGTTCGCCCAACAGAACGGCGGCATCTGCGCCGCGCGCAACTGCGCGCTCGCGGCGGCGCGGGGGGAGTACGTCGGCTTCTGCGACGACGACGACCTCTACCTGCCCGGGGCGCTGCACGCGGCCGCCGCGCAGATCCGCCAGACCGGCGCCGACGTCGTGCGCGCCGGGTATGAGCTCTGGCGCGAGAACGCCGCCGGGCAGCCCGTGCAGCTGCCCCACCCGGTCGGGGAGCCCTGCGCGCTGGACCCTGCGCCGGACGGCGCGGCCTATCTGGCGTTTCTTGCGCACAGCGGGCCGCAGTTTGTGTGGAACGCATGGTACCGCCGCGCGTTCCTTGGGGATCTGCGCTTTGACGAGCGCTGCCGCAGCGGGCTCGAGGATTTTATCTTCAACGCCGCCGTCTATGCGGCGGGGCCGCACGCCGTCTATACCCCCGCGCCCACCTGCCGCCACTTTGAAAATGCGCACAGCACCTCCCGCGCCGTGGCCGCCGCCGTGGCGGCCCGGCTTGAAGCGCTGCCCGCCTGGGCTGCGGCGGAACACGCCGCGGCCAAAGCCCGCAGCGCGCCCGGCGAACTGCCCGGCGTCTGGGCTTCGCGCCAGGCGGAGCTCATCACGTTCCTTTTGCACCAGCTGCGGGACAGCCGTGCCGAAAAACCGGCGGCCGAAGCCGCCTGGCAGGCGCTGCGCCGGGCGCTGGCCCCCTATGCGAACCCGGCCCCGGGCCTTGACTTTTTGCGCGTGGCAGGGCAAAATAAAAAGAAAGCCGCCGCGCTGGCGCTGTACGCGCTGCGCCTGACCGGCCTTTACCGCTACCTTCCCAACCAGGAGGAGAGATCACTGCAATGAAAACCATCCTTGTGACCGGCGCCGCCGGGTACATCGGCCGCCATGTCGTCAAGACCGCGCTGGATATGGGCCACCGGGTCATCGCCGCGGATTTCGCCTTCAAGGGCGTGGACGAGCGCGCCGAATTCTGCGACGTTCCGCTGTTCAGCGGCGACAAGAACATCTATAAGGCGCTCGGTTCGCCCGATGTCTGTATCCACCTGGCCTGGCGCGACGGCTTCCGCCACAACGCTTCCAGCCATATGAAGGACCTGTCCAGCCATGTCGTGTTCTGCAACAACATGGCTGCGGGCGGCCTGCCGCTGCTGACCGTCATGGGCACCATGCACGAAGTCGGCTACTGGGAGGGCGCCATCACGGCCGACACCCCCTGTGCGCCGCAGAGCCAGTACGGCATCGCCAAAAACGCGCTGCGCCAGAGCCTGATGCTTTCGCTGCCCGCCACGGGCTGCCGCCTGCACTGGCTGCGCGCGTATTACATCACCGGCGACGAAGCGCACGGCAGTTCGATCTTTGCCAAGATCACCCAGGCCGAGCTGGACGGCAAAAAGACCTTCCCGTTCACGACCGGCAAAAACAAGTACGACTTTATCGATGTCGACCGCCTTGCGCAGATGATTGTCGCGGCCAGCGTGCAGGACAAGGTCGGCGGCATCATCAATGTCTGCACCGGGCAGCCGCAGTCTCTGGCCGACCGGGTCGAGCAGTTCCTGCGCGAAAAACAGTACAAGATCCGCCTGGACTACGGCGCTTTCCCCGACCGCCCCTACGACAGCCCCGGCGTCTGGGGCGACCCGGCGCAGATCAACGCCATCCTGCAGGACGCGGGCCTGCAATAACCCGAACACCCGAAAGGAATGTCCATGAAACGCCTGGGAATCTTTTTCTTTTTTGAAAAAAACGGCTATGTCGACGATTTTGTCACCTACTACCTCGCCGACCTTGTCAAAAACCTGAGCGAGCTCGTCATCGTCTGCAACGGCAAGCTCAGCGAAAGCGGCCGCGCGGCGTTTGAGCGCTTCACCGGCAACATCGTCGTGCGCGAAAACAAGGGGTTGGACGTCTGGGCCTACAAGACCGCGCTGGACCAGTACGGCTGGGACCGCCTGGCCGCCTTTGACGAGGTCGTGATGACCAACGCGACGCTGATGGGCCCGGTGCGCCCGCTCAAAGAGATGTTTGACGCGATGGCGGAAAACCCGGACCTCGATTTCTGGGGCCTGACCGTCCACCACGGCGCCGAGGGCAACCCCTTCAAGGGCAAGCATATCTTCAGCTACCTGCCCGTGCACATCCAGTCCCACTTTATCGTCTACCGCAAAAAGTTCCTGCAAAGCCCCGACCTGCAGAAATACTGGAACGAGATGCCGATGATCGAAAGCTACAACGACTCGGTCCAGCGGTACGAGGCGGTGTTCACCAAGATCTTTGCCGACAAGGGCTATAAGTGGGACGTCTATGTCAAGACGGACGATCTGCGGGAATTTACCGATTACCCGCTGCTTGTCTGCCCCGCGCGCCTGCTGCGGGACAAAAAATGCCCGCTGTTCAAGCGCCGCAGCTTCATGCACCCGTATGAAGCCTACCTCAACGACACGGCGGGCGAGCCGGTGCGCGAGCTTTACGCCTACCTGCGGGACGAGACCTCCTACCCGCTCGACCTTGTCTGGTCCAACATGATCCGCACGATGCACCCGTTCGACTTCACGCGCAACCTCGGCCTCACGCGGGTGATCCAGCCGCAGCTGCAGGACCCGGACCTGGCGCAGCGCCTGCGCGCGGCGCGCCGCATCGCGCTGGCCATGCACCTCTATTTCATGGACATGCTGCCCCAGAGCCTTGCGTTTGCGGCCAACTTCCCGCCCGAGACCGACGTCTTCATCTCGACCGACACGCAGGAAAAGAAGGAGCAGATCGAGCAGGCGTTCGCCGCCTGCGGGCTGCACAGCGTCACGGTGCTCGTGGTCGAAAACCGCGGCCGCGATGTGGCCGCCTTCCTGTGCGACCTGGCCCCGCGCCTGCAGGGGTATGACTACGCCTGCTTCATGCACGACAAAAAGGCCATCCAGACAAAGCCCGGCAGCGTCGGCGCCAGCTTTGGCTATGTCTGCAACGAAAATATCTGCAAAAACGCGGCCCATGTGCAGAACATCCTGTGCGAATTCGAGCGCGACCCGCGCCTGGGCCTGCTGTGCCCGCCGTTCCCCACGCATGGGCTGTATTTCATGAACATGTGCTCCAGCGGCTGGGGCCCCAACTTTGACAACACCAAAGCCTTGATCAAGACCCTCGGCCTGGATGTGCCGGTCTCGGGTGAAAAAATGCCGCTCGCCCCGTTTGGCAGCGTGTTCTGGTTCCGCGTGCGCGCGCTGGAGCCGCTGTTCACCAGGGGCGGCGCCGGCGGCTGGCAGCACGACGATTTCCCGCCCGAACCGCTGCCGCAGGACGGCACGATCAGCCACGCCATCGAGCGCGTCTATCCGTTCGTGGCCCAGGGCGCGGGCTACTACCCGGCCGAGGTCATGAGCGCCGATTTCGCCGTCGCCCGCCTGGATGCGATGCAGGCGTATGCGGCGGGGATCATCCGCCCGCTGGCGCGCGTGTTCGACTGCACGACCTTCGGCAACGCCGCCATGTCGGCGGTCGGCTTTGCCGCCAGGCGGCATTTCGGGCTGTTCCAGACCTATGGCCCCTATGCGAACAGCAAGCGCCGCCGCGCCCGCAACTGGCTGCGCGACCGCATGTCCCCCGGGGCATACAAGAACATGATGCGCGCCAAACGCGCCGTCTTCGGCCCCCACGGCGCGCCCTACGAAGACTGAGACAGCAGCGAGACCCTATGAAAAAACGGCTTGTGATCTACTTCCACTACGACCCCCGCGGGCAGGCTGACGAGGCCTGCCGTTTTGCGGTGCGCGCGGTGCTTGGGCAGGCGCAGGCCGTCTTTTTTGTCACAAACGGCCGCCTGGACGCCGAAAGCCGCGCCTGGGCGCAGAGCGCCGGCGTGCGCCTGCTCGAGCGCGAGAACGCCGGTTTCGACGTCGGGGCCTACCAGGCGGCGCTGAACTGCCTGGGGCGCGCGGCGCTCGACGCCTATGACGAGATCGTGCTCATGAACTACACCCTGGCCGGGCCGGTGCGCCCGCTGGGGGCGATGTTCGCCGCGATGGACGCGCGCGCCGATCTTGATTTCTGGGGCCTCAGCCGCCACTATGCCATGCGCAGCCGCCGGTTCGGCGGGCGGCGCGGGGCGGTACCGGAGCATCTGCAGTCGCATTTTATCGCGGTGCGCCGCCCGATGTACGACGCGTTCTGGCAGTATTGGCAGGCGATGGAACCGCCCCAGAGCTATGAGGACTCGGTCGCTAGGCATGAGACGCGCTTCACCGCCCACTTCGCCGGGCTCGGCTTTCGCTGGGACAGTTTCCTTGACGGCGAGCGCTGGCGCGGCGTCTTTGTCAACCCGCTCATGGCCTGCCCGCAGCAGCTCATTGCGGCGGAGGGCTGCCCGTTTTTCAAGCGGCGCAGCTTCTTCACCCCCTGGGCGGACGAACTGCGCCGCACCGACGGCCTGGCCGCCCGCCGTTTGTATGACTGGCTCAAGGCGGAGGGAACGTATCCCGTCGATGCTTTGCTGCGCGCGCTGCTGCCCGCCCAGCCGCTGGCGGACCTGGCCCGCAACCTGCACTGGCATTTTCTGCTGCCTGCGGCCGGGGCGGGGCAGGCGGTGGAACCGCTCACGCCGCAGCAGCTTGCGGGCGGCGCGGCGCTTGATGCGCAAAAGTTCTATTTCCTGCCGCTGCCGCTGCCCGAAACCCAGCCCGCCCGCTATTATGCGCAGGCGGCCGTGTGGGACGCCGCGCAGCGGCAGGCGGCCGCGGCGCTGCTTGAGCGGCAGCCGCTGCTCGGCATCGTGGGCCCGGCGCTGCCGCTCTACCCGGGCTGCGTGCAGGGCCGCCTGCGCCGCTGGCGGCGCGAAGCCCCCGCCGTGCGCGCCGCCGCGCAGGCGCTCGGTTTGAGCGTGCCGCTCACGGCGGACGCCCCGCCGCTGCCCTGCGGCTGCGCCGTGGTGCGCGGGGCGGCTTTCCCGCACGGCCTGCCGCCGCTGCGCACGCCCGCCGACGCCTGGCTGCTGCCGCTGGCCGCCCAGCAGCAGGGCTGGGGCGCCGCCACGGCCGAGGACGCCGCCCAGGCCCTTGCCCGCGCCGACCTGCAGCCGGTGCTGCAGCTGGCGCTCAGCTGGCCGCAGGCCGCCAAAAGCTGCGTGCGCGCCGCCAAACACGCCCTGCTTGCAAAGGAGGATACCGAATGACCGCCAGAAAGCCGCGGCTGTTTTACCTGGATCTCATCCGCACTGTGGCCCTTGTCAGCATCCTCATCATCCATTTCAACGCCACGGTCACGGGGTATTTCACGCTGCCGTCGCACCTGTTCGGCAGCACGCTGCCGTTCGGCATCTACCTCGGCGATTTCGGTTCCTCGCTGTTTTTCATCGTGTCGGGCGCGGCGCTGTGTTATACGTCGCCGGAGCCTTTCTCGCCCCCCGCGTTTTACAAAAAGCGGGCCCGCGCGGTCTACCCCATGTTCTGGCTGGCCTGGGCGCTGTGCTTCACGGTCCGCTTTACAACGGTCCCGGGCGCTTTTGCCGGGGCAAAGGGGGCCACGCTCGTGCTCACGGCGCTGGGGCTTGACCACTTTGCCGTCGCGGCCGGCTGGGTGCACACCGACTTCGCCTGTGTCAGCGAATGGTTTTTGGGCAGCATCCTGTTTTTGTACCTTGTGTTCCCGCTGCTCCTGTGGCTGTGCCGCCGCGGCCGCGCGGCGCGCTGGGGCGGCTTTGCGGCGGCTTGCGCGCTCGGCGTCGCCGTGCACCTGGCCGGGTGGGACGCGCGCCTTGTCGCCATCCACCTGCCGGAATTTTTCTTCGGCATGCTGTTCGTCTCGCTCGCCCGGCGCGCCCAGGCGGCGGCGCTCGGCGTCTCGCTGGCCGGGCTGGCGGCGCTGTGGGGGCTGGGCGGCGGCGCGGCGGACAGCAAGATCCTCTGCGCGCTGTTCAGCGCCGCCGTGTTTGCGGCGCTGGCCCTGGTCTCGCCGCTTTTGCGCCGGGGCCCGTTTGAGCGCCTGTGCGCGCTGCTGGGCAAATATTCCTACGCGGTCTTCCTGTGCCACCATGTTCTGATCCAGCGCCTTGTGCGCGGGTTCGACCTCTCGCTGCTCACCCGGCGGGACACGGTGCTGCTGTTCTTTGCCTACCTTGTGGCCACGGCCGCCGTCTCGGCATTTTTGTTCTGGCTGGACGCCAGGGTGCGCGCCGGGGCCGCGGCGCTCTGGCGCGGCGCGCCGCGCTGAAGGATTTCGCCCCGCCGCCCGGCGGGGCGCTGCTTTTGCGGCGTTTTTTGGCGCGGCCTATGTACAAAACCCGGCCGGTAGGCTATAATGAAAATAACTGTAAAGCGCCGCGCCCCGGCGCATCGGCAACGCAAAACCGGAATATGAAAGGGGAGACCGACTGTGCCGCAATTTTCCGTCACCCTCGCCAAGATCGCGGAAGAATCCAACCTGATCACCCTCTACGCCCCCAGGGACCTTGCCGAGACCAAGGTCGTCACGGCCGAGGTGTACCGCCCCGGCATCTTCCTGGCCGGGTACTACCAGTTCTTTGACCGCACGCGCATTCAGATCATCGGCCTGACCGAACTTTCCTATCTGCAGGAGCTGGACCCCGCCGTGCGCCGCAGCCACATTGAAAAGCTGTTCTCCTTTGCGCCCCCGGCCGTCATCCTCTCCCGCGGGCTGGAGCCGCTGCCCGAAATGATCGAGTTCGCCAAAACCTACGGCGTCACGCTGCTGCGCTCGGGCGAGATGACCAGCCCGCTGATGAGCAGCCTGATCACGACGCTGAACACCGAGCTGGCTCCGCGCATCACGCGCCACGGCGTTCTGGTCGAAGTCGCGGGCGAAGGCATACTGATCCTGGGCGATTCCGGCGTCGGCAAGAGCGAGACCGCCATCGAGCTGGTCAAGCGCGGCCACCGCCTTGTGGCGGACGACGCTGTCGAGCTGCGCAAGGTCTCCTCGCACAAGATCATGGGCATGGCCCCGGCCAACATCCGCCACTTCATCGAACTGCGCGGCATCGGCATCATCAACGTGGCCCGCCTGTTCGGCGCGGGCGCCGTCAAAAACAGCGTCGAAGTCGAGATGGTCATCGAGCTCGAACCGTGGGAGCGCACCAAAAACTACGACCGCACCGGCCTTGAATACAATACTTACGACATTCTCGGCGTGCCGGTGCCCAGCATGCTGATCCCGGTCATGGCCGGGCGCAACCTGGCCGTCATCCTGGAGACGGCGGCCATCAACAACCGCCAGAAGGAAATGGGCTACAACGCCGCGCAGGAGCTCATCAACAGCCTCGGGCTGCAGGGCGATATCGGCGTCGGCCTGTGACCGCCACAAAAGGAAGGATCTATGCAAATCATCGCAGACCTGCACACCCACACGCTGTGCGCCACCCACGCCTTTCACACGCTGCTGGAGATGGCCGCGGCGGCCAAAGCCATGGGCTACCGCGCCCTGGCCGTGACCGACCACGCGCCCGCCATGCCCGATGCGCCGCATCTGTGGCATTTCGGCAACTTCAGCGCGCTGCCGCGCGTCATTGACGGCGTGGCCATGCTCTACGGCGCGGAAGTCAACGTGATGGACACGCTGGGCGGGCTCGATCTGCCAAACAGCCTTCTGCGCGGGATGGACTGGGTCGTGGCTTCCATCCACAGCCCCTGCATCCCCGGCATCCTGACCGAGCGCGAGGCCACCCGCCTGTGGCTCGGCGTGGCCGAAAACCCTTATGTGGACTGCATCGGCCATTCGGAGCAGCAGCACTATAAATACGACTACGACCTTGTTGCCAAAGCCTTTGCCAAAAACAACAAGGTGGTGGAATTCAACGGCAATTCGTTCCAGGTCCGGCGCGACGGCGTCGCCAACATGCGGGCGCTGTTGCGCGCCTGCCGGGACAACGGCTGCCGCATTGCGCTCAACAGCGACGCGCACAGCATCCGCCAGATGCAGGAAAATATGGCGGCGCTGTGCGCCCTTGTGGAGGAAGAACATTTCCCGCCGGAGCGGATCGTCAACGCAAGCACCGCCGCGCTTGCGGCGGAACTTGCGTGCCACGGCCGCGCCTGCGCACGGGAGATCGGAGGAATATTCGCATGAAATACACCATCGGCATCGACCTGGGCGGCACCACCATGACCGCCGGCGTCGTCAATGAAGCGTGTGAGATCGTCGGCAAGCTGACCTGGCCCACCCGCCTGCCGCGCCCGTCCAAGGACCTGGAAAAGGCGATGGCGGAACTGTGCCGCACCGTCGCCGGCCAGTGCGGCGTCTCGTTTTCGGATGTCGAGTATGTCGGCATCGGCACGCCGGGCAGCGTCAACTTCACCACCGGCTTTGTGGGCTACAACACGAACTTCGGTTACTACGACTGGAACCTCGGCCCCGACATGGCCGCGCTGCTCGGCTGCCGCGTCTATGTCGAGAACGACGCCAACGCCGCCGCTTTCGGCGAATACCTTGCGGGCGGGGCCAAGGGCTATCAGGACGCCGTCATCATCACGCTGGGCACCGGCATCGGCAGCGGCATCATCCTCTCGGGCAAGATTTTGCGCGGGTTCAACTTTGCCGCCGGGGAGATGGGCCACACCGTCATCGTCAAGGACGGCCGCCCCTGCAACTGCGGCCGCCGCGGCTGCTGGGAGCGCTACGCCTCCTCCCGCGCGCTCAGCGAGGACACGCGCGAGGCCATGCGCCAGGACCCCGACACGCTGATGTGGAAGATTGCGGGCGACCTGGACCACGTCAACGCCAAGACCTCCTTCGACGCGATGGAAGCCGGGGACGCCACGGCCCGCAAGGTCGTGGACAACTGGATCGGCTATGTCGCCTGCGGCGTGGCCAACGTTGTCAACACCTTCCAGCCGGAGGTCGTCTGCATCGGCGGCGGCGTGTCCAACCAGGGCGAGGTCCTGCTCGCGCCCGTCCGCGCGATCGTGCAGCAGGAGACCCGCAACATCACCAGCGGTAGCTGCCCGGCCATCTGCGCCTGCCAGCTGCACAACGACGCCGGCGTGATCGGCGCGGCCCGTCTGGCCGAATCCATCTGAGCCCCAAGGAGGCAACTATGGCGGTATCCATCCCCGAACTGCTGCAGGACCTGCGGGCAGAAACCCTGCCCTGCACCGAAAACGAGCCCCTGGCCCGGCACACGACCTTCCGCATCGGCGGCCCGGCGGCGGTGTTCTGCCAGCCGCGCACGGCGGCCGAGCTGATGCGCACGCTGGAGCTCTGCCGCGCGCACCATGTGCGCACCTATCTTCTGGGCAACGGTTCCAACGTGCTGTTTGCCGACGCCGGGTTCCCCGGCGCGGTCGTCTGCCTGACCGCGCTGGCCAGCCAGCCGACGCTGGAACGCCAGCCGGACGGCCGCGTGGCGCTCAAGACCGGGGCCGGTGTGACGCTGGCCGCCGTGTGCCGCGCCGCCTGCGCGGCCGGGCTCACCGGGCTGGAATTTGCCTACGGCATCCCCGGCACGCTGGGCGGGGCCGTCTACATGAACGCCGGGGCCTACGGCGGCGAAATCAAGGACGCGCTGGCGTCGGCCGCCTTTCTGGATGAACGCCTGCGCCTGCAGACGCTGCCCACCCCCGCGCTGGCGCTTGGCTACCGCACCAGCGTGTTCGAGACAAAAAACTGGTGCATCCTGGAAGCGACCTTCCTGCTCAAACCCGACCCGCAGGGCCCGGCGGCTGTCCAGGCGCGCATGGAGGACTTCATGGCCCGCCGGCGCGACAAGCAGCCGCTGGACCTGCCCTCGGCGGGCAGCACCTTCAAGCGCCCGCAGGGCGCGTTCGCGGGCCAGCTCATCGACCAGTGCGGCCTGCGCGGCTTTGCCGTCGGCGGCGCGGCCGTCAGCGAAAAACACTGCGGCTTTGTCGTCAACAAGGGCGGGGCCACCTGCGCCGACGTGCTGGCCCTGACCGAAGAAGTGTGCCGCATCGTGAAGGAAAAGACCGGCTACACGCTGGAACGCGAGATCCGCGTGGTCGGCTGAAACGCGTTTTGGGAGGAACTTTGTCCATGAACTTTCTTGTCGTTACCGGCCTGTCCGGCGCGGGCAAATCCATGGCGGCCAACGCCCTGGAGGACATCGGCTTTTTCTGCATCGACAATATCCCGGCGGGGCTGCTGCCCCGCCTGGTCGATTTTGCGCTGCAGGGCGAAAACCAGCTCCAGCGTGTGGCCGTCGTCATGGACATCCGCGGCCTGCGCTCGCGCGCGGCGGCCGAAAGCGCGCTGCAGGCGCTCGACGAGAAAAAGATGGACTACGACATCCTTTTTCTGGACGCCTCCGACGCGGTCATCCGCCGCCGCTACAAAGAGACCCGCCGCCTGCACCCGATGGCCCAAAACGGCCAGCTGCCCATTGACGAGGCCATCGGCCGCGAGCGGGAAATTTTGCAGCCGCTGCGGGAGCGCGCCCGCTATATTATCGACACGTCGCAGTTTTCGGCGGCGCAGAACCGCGAGCGCATCTGCAGCCTGTTCCTCAACAAAGGCCAGTGCGCCATGTCGCTCAACATCATCTCGTTCGGCTTCAAGTACGGCCTGCCGCAGGAGGCGGACATCGTGCTCGACGTGCGCTGCCTGCCCAACCCGTTCTATGTGCCCGAGCTCAAAGAGCTGACCGGTCTGGACCAGCCGGTCGTCGATTACGTCATGCAGAGCGCCGACTCGCAGGAGCTGCTGCGCCGGTACGAAAGCATGCTCGAATTCTCGCTGCCGCTCTATGTCAAGGAGGGCAAAAGCCAGCTTGTCGTGGCGGTGGGCTGCACGGGCGGCAAGCACCGCTCGATCACCTTTGCCCGCAAGCTGGGCGAATTCTGCGAAGGCCTCGGCTACCAGCCCGTCGTCATGCACCGCGACGCCAAACGCACGATGTAAAGGCCGTGTGCCGCTGCCTGTATAAAAAACACGCCGAGAGGGGAGGAGGGGAGAGCGATGAGCTTTTCACAGGACGTCAAAAACGAGATCCTGCGCCGCAAGATCACCCGCCCCTGCTGCTGCCGGGCCGCGGCCTATGCGGCGGCCTGCTTCGGCAAATATTTTGACGAGCGCGGCATCGTACTGCAGACAGAGACCGAAGGCGTCGCCCACTTTGTGCAGCGCATGTACAGCCGCTGCGGCATTGCGGGCGAGGTCGTGCGCAAGGAGCGCCCGGCCGGGCCGGTGTTCGAGTTCCATGTGCAGGAGCCCGAAGCCGTGCGCAAAGCGCTGGAACTGTTCGGCCACACCGGGCGCGAACCGGCGCTGCGCATCCGCCCGGACAGCTTCAAATGCCAGAACTGCGTGTCCTGCTTTGTCTCAACGGCGTTTTTGTGCTGCGGCACCGTCAACGACCCTGAAAAGGGCTATAACATCGAATTTCTGTCCACGCGCTACCAGCTGTCCCAGCAGCTGGAGGCCATTTTGGCCGAGCACGAGTTCCACCCCCACCGCGCGCTGCGCAAGGGGGCCAGCACCGTCTATGTCAAGGCGGGCGACCATATCGAGGACCTGCTGACCTTTATGGGCGCGGGCAATGCGGCCATGCGCATCATGGAGCAGCGCATGTACAACGACATGCGCAACAAGACCAACCGCCTGTCCAACTGCGAGACCGCCAACCTAGGCAAGAGCGTGCAGGCGGCCGTGCAGGTGCGCCAGGCCATCGAAACGCTCGAACAGGCCGGCGCGCTGGACACCCTGCCCGCCCCGCTGCCGGACACCGCCCGCCTGCGGCTGGCCTACCCGGACCTGCCGCTGTCCAAGCTGGGGCAGAAATTTGACCCGCCGGTCAGCAAGGCGGGGCTGTGCCACCGTTTCAAGCGCATCCAGCAGGCCGCCCGGCGCCTGCAGGAAAACCAGTCCGCGGCCGCCGCGCCGGGAAAGGAACACCATGGCTGAACCATCCGCCCGCCAATTCACCCACCTGCACCTGCACACAGAGTACAGCCTGCTGGACGGCGCCTGCCGCATCGACAAACTGTTCGACCGCATCAAGGAGCTGGGCCAGACCGCCGTCGCCATCACCGACCACGGCGTCATGTACGGCTGTGTGCAGTTTTATGACGCCGCCGTTGCCGCGGGCATCCGCCCCATCATCGGCTGCGAGGTCTATGTCGCCACCCGCACCCGCTTTGACAAGGTCAACCGCATCGACGGCAACAACCACCTTGTGCTGCTGTGCAAAAACGAGACCGGCTACAAGAACCTGATCAAAATGGTCTCGGCCGGTTTCCTTGAAGGCTTCTACTCCAAGCCGCGCATCGACAAAGACCTGCTCGAAGCCCACCACGAGGGCCTCATCTGCCTGTCCGCCTGCCTTGCGGGCGAAGTGCCGCAGGCCATCCTTTCGGGCGATTACGAGCGTGCCAAACAGGCGGCGCTGTACTACCACAACCTGTTTGGCCCCGGCAACTATTATATCGAGCTGCAGGACCACGGCCTGGAGGAAGACAACGTCGTGCTGCCGCAGCTCATCCGCCTTTCGCGTGAGACCGGCATCCCCCTTGTCGCCACCAACGACGCGCACTATCTGCGGCGCGAGGACGCCAAGATGCAGAGCATCCTGCTGTGCATCCAGACCGGCAAGACCATCGCCGACGCCGACCGCATGGAGTTCCAGACCGACGAATTCTATGTCAAAAGCACCGACGAGATGTACGACCTGTTCTCGATGGCGCCCGAAGCCTGCGAAAACACGAACAAAATCGCCGAGCAGTGCCAGTTTGACTTCCATTTCGGAGAGACCAAGCTGCCGTATTTCAAAGCCCCCGACGGCCTGGACAACCAGGTCTATTTTGAAAAGCTCTGCCGCGACGGCCTCGAACGCCGTTACCCCGGCCATGTCACGCCCGAGCTGCGCGAGCGCCTTGACTATGAGATCGGCGTCATCCGCAAGATGGGGTACACCAACTACTACCTCATCGTCTACGATTTCATCAACTACGCCAAGAGCCGCGGCATCCCGGTCGGCCCCGGGCGCGGTTCGGGCGCGGGCAGCCTGGCCGCCTACTGCGTCGGCATCACCGACATTGACCCGATCCGCTACAGCCTCATCTTTGAACGCTTTTTGAACCCCGAGCGCGTCTCGATGCCCGACTTTGACGTCGACTTCTGCTACGAGCGCCGCCAGGAAGTCATCGACTACGTCAACGAAAAATACGGCCGCGACCATGTCGCGCAGATCGTCACCTTCGGCACCATGGCCGCCCGCGCCGCCGTGCGCGACGTCGGCCGCGTCATGGGCATGCCGTACCAGGACGTCGACAAGGTCGCCAAGCTGATCCCGATGGAGCTCAAGATGACGCTGCGCCGCGCGCTGGAGGTCTCGCCCGACCTGAAGGCCCTCTACGAAGCCGACCCGCAGGTGCACGAGCTGATCGAGACCTCGCTGGCCGTCGAGGGCATGCCGCGCAACGCGTCCACGCACGCGGCCGGCGTCGTCATCACGCGCGAAGCCGCGACCGAATATGTCCCGCTCGGCTCCAACAACGGCGTGCCGGTCACGCAGTTCAACATGACCGAGATCGAGCGCCTTGGCCTGCTTAAAATGGACTTTCTCGGCCTGCGCACGCTGACCGTCATCCGCGACACCGAGAACGCCGTGCAGCAGAAAGAGCCCGCGTTTACGCACGAGAGCATCGACTACGACGACCCCGCCACCTACGCAATGCTGGCCCGCGGCGAGACCGAGGGCATCTTCCAGCTTGAATCCACCGGCATGACCCAGGTGCTGACCGGCATGCGCCCGAAAAACCTCGAGGATATCATCGCCCTGATCTCGCTGTACCGCCCCGGCCCGATGGACTCCATCCCCACCTACCTGCGCAACCGCCGCGAACCGGACAAAGTCAGCTACAAAACGCCGCAGCTCGCGCATATCCTCGACGTCACCAACGGCTGCATCGTCTACCAGGAGCAGGTCATGCAGATCTGCCGCGAGCTGGCGGGCTTCAGCTTCGGCCAGGCCGACAACGTCCGCCGCGCCATGAGCAAGAAAAAGCTCAAGGTCATGGAGGCCGAGCGCGCCCACTTCGTCCACGGCTGCACCGACCCCGGCAAGGAATGCCCCGGCTGCGTCAAAAACGGCATTCCCGAACAGGTGGCGAACGAGATCTACGACGAGATGATCTCGTTCGCGTCCTATGCCTTCAACAAATCGCACGCGGCCTGCTATGCCTATGTCGCGTTCCAGACCGCCTACCTCAAGTGCCACTACCCGCGCGAGTTCATGGCCGCGCTGCTGACCAGCGTGCTGGACAACACGGCCAAGGTCATCGAGTATTCGTCCGAATGCCAGCGCCTCGGCATCAAGGTGCTGCCGCCGGATGTGAACGTCTCGCGCGGCGGCTTCACGGTGGACGGCGAGAGCATCCGCTTCGGCCTCAACGCGGTCAAATCGGTCGGCCGCGGGCTGATCGAGGGCGTCATCCGCGAACGCGCGCAGCGCCCGTTCCGCAGCCTGTATGATTTCTGCAAGCGCATGCACGGGGCCGAACTCAACCGCCGCGCGCTGGAAAACCTGATCCGCGCCGGCGCGTTCGACGGCCTGGAACCCAGCCGCCACGGCATGCTGCAGAGCGTGGAGCCGATCCTGAAAAGCGTCGAGACCGACGCGCGTCAGAACCTGGAAGGCCAGCTCGACCTGTTTGCCGCGCTGTCCGGCGGGGGCGGCGCGCAGACGGCCGAGGATTACCAGGTCCCGGCCCTGCCGGAGTATCCGCCCGCCGAACTGCTCAAGATGGAGAAGGAGGTCTCGGGCCTGTACCTGTCCGGCCACCCGCTGGACGCTTACCGCCCGCTGATCGCCCGGGTCTCCACCGCCACGCTGGCGGGCCTTTCGGACGAAGAGCAGGCCCGCGACCTGGACAACCAGATGGTCATGATCCTCTGCACCGTCGTCAGGAACAAGGTCATGACCACCAAATCCAACACGCTGATGGCCTTCACAACGGTCGAGGACCTGACCGGCACGATGGAGCTGCTTGTCTTCCCGCGCGTGTTCGCGGCCTGCCGCGGCATTTTGCAGGAAAACGCCGTCGTCATCGCCCAGGGCCGCGTCTCTTACAAAGAGGACGAAGGCACCCGCCTGCTTGTCGAGAACGTGCTGCCCGCCGAAGGCTACGAACCCGACCGCTCTTTTGCCGAGAACGCGGGCGGCCCCCGGCGCGAAGCCGCGGCCGAGCGCGCGGGCAGCCTGTGGCTGCTGGTGCCTTCGCGCCAGTGCCGCCAGATGGCGCGCATCGAAAACCTTCTGCACAACATTTTTGACGGCCACACCCCGGTCTACTTCAAGTTCGAGGATTCCGGCCAGTATATGCGCGCGCCGCAGTCGCTGTGGGCCAACGACGGCCCGTTGCTGCGCGCCGAACTTGAGCGCATCCTCGGCGCGGGGCATGTGAAAACGCGGGCTGCAAAATAAATCCATTCTTTTGCGCGAATCGTCTATAAAGACGGCCGCGGCGTATGCTATAATAGAGATACGGGCGCTTGTTATGCTTTTAACAAGGCCCGCCCGGCGGCCGGGGGAAACGGCCGCTGTTTTACGGAGATATGTGGAAATACGGCGGCGCAGCGCGTGCGAACGCAGCGCGCCTGCCCGCCACGGGAGGGAAAACAATGGCCAAGGAGATCAAGACCATCGGCGTGCTGACCAGCGGCGGCGACGCCCCCGGCATGAACGCCGCCGTGCGCGCCATCGTGCGCGCCGGCATCACCAAAGGCTACCGGATGATGGGCATCCAGCGCGGCTACAACGGCCTGATCAACGGCGAAGTGTACGAGATGAACGTGCGCAGCGTTTCGGAGATCATCCACCGCGGCGGCACCATCCTTTACACCGCGCGCTGCCTTGAGTTCAAGACCCACGAAGGCCAGGCCAAGGGTCTGGCCCGCTGCAAGGAGCTCGGTATCGACGCGCTGGTCGTCATCGGCGGCGACGGTTCGTTTATGGGCGCCCGCGCGCTGGCCAACCAGGGCATCCCCTGCATCGGCATCCCCGGCACCATCGACAACGACATCGCCTGCAGCGAGTACACCATCGGCTACGACACGGCCATGAACACCGCCGTGGAAGCCATCGACAAGCTGCGCGACACCACCCAGAGCCACGACCGCTGCAGCGTCGTCGAGGTCATGGGCCACCATGCCGGGTACATCGCGCTCAACGTGGGCATCGCCACCGGCGCGCTGGCCGTGCTGCTGCCCGAGCGCCCGTTCGACTTCGAGCGCGATATCCTGCAGCGCATGCGCACCACCCAGACCACCGGCAAAAAGCACTTCATCATCATCGTGTCGGAGGGCGTCATCGGCGCGCAGGAGCTTGCCAACCAGATCCAGGCGGCCACCGGCGTCGATTCCCGCGCCACCGTGCTCGGCCACATCCAGCGCGGCGGTTCGCCCACCGTGCGCGACCGCGTCAACGCCTCGCTCATGGGCTACCATGCCGTCGACCTGCTCGACCGCGGCATCTACAACCGCGTGGTGGCGGTCTCCGGCGGCAAAGTCGTCGACTACGACGTCAACGTCGCCCTCTCGATGCACAAGACCATCGACGACCACGAGATCGAGATCGCCAACGCGATTTCCATTTAAATTTAAGAGTTCAGAGATTAGAGTCCTTTGAAAAGAGTTTAGAGTTTAGAGTTCAGAGTTTAGATGAGGTGGCGTGCGCGCCGCAGGCGCGCACAAAAGAAAGGGCCGGACAGCTGCCCTTACATTTTTTGAGGCGGCGCAGCCGCCGGTCCACCAAATCTTCACTCTAAACTCTTCACTCTTAACTCTAAAGAAAAAAGTTCTTGCAAACCGGCGCAATGTGTGGTATGATAATTCGGCAATACGCACGCATTGCGCTGTTTTTTTGTGCCCAAAAGCGGGTATACTCCCGCCAAAGGTTAGAAAACGGACCACGCAGTGCGGAGGGTAAAAACTAAATTTCTGGAGGAAAATCACTATGGCAGTCGTATCTATGAAACAGCTTCTCGAAGCGGGCGTTCACTTCGGTCACCAGACCCGCCGCTGGAACCCCAAGATGGCGAAGTACATCTTCACCGAGCGCAACGGCATCTACA
>ERZ1643251.383-NODE-383-length-67726-cov-12.190510_pt1 | contig 67726 bp, 71 predicted proteins | sample MGYA00579261_ERZ1643251 | MGnify/ENA primary metagenome ERZ1643251 (study PRJEB29033, sample SAMEA4952267) | chicken gut metagenome | biome: Broiler Chicken; feature: Gastrointestinal Tract; material: Caecum | place: Ireland | collected 2018 | study: Broiler...
ATCAAACTATGAAATATAATTATAAATACAAGCTCGTATTCTTCGCGAACGGAAGCGTCAAACGAGCCATAAAATAGCAGATAAGAAATTATCTGTTATTTTTTTGTATGTTTGCTAGTTTTTATATTGGATTAAAAATAAATATAAGAGAGAATATATGAATTTAAACTTAATCAAGAAAATTAGAGTTTTAATTTGAAGAACAAAAAGTATGTATGTATAATGTAAAGAGATTAATAAAAAGAAAATTTTAAAGAAGCTACTAAAAAAATCGTAGCTTCTCATCTTTATAAAGCAAAATTAAAATTTTCTTATAAGGTAGATAAAATGTTTTTTATTTGTTCTTTAATCATATTAAGTGCGACTTGATTGTTACCACCTTCAGGAACAATAATATCAGCATTTTTCTTACTATATTCAACAAACTGTTCATGCATAGGTTTAACAGTAGAACAGTATTGTTCAATAACAGAATCAATACTTCTTCCACGTTCATTAACATCTCGTACAAGACGTCTAATAAAACGAATATCTGCATCTGTATCAACAAAAATCTTAATGTCCATTAAGTTTCTAAGTTTTTCATTTTCAAAAATAAGAATACCTTCAACAAGAATGATTTTTTTTGGTTCAACAAGTATAGTCTCTTTTTCTCTATTATGTTTAACAAAAGAATAAACAGGACGTTCAACAGGTTTACCTTCTTTTAAAAGTTTCAAATGTTCTATTAAAATATCTGTATCAAAAGCAAGCGGATGATCATAATTTAGTTTTTGACGTTCCTCAAAAGTAAGTTCATCATGTTGTTTATAATAATAATCATGACAAAGTACAGTAATGTCATTTCCAAATTCTTTTTTTAAATTTTCAGCTAGAGTGGTTTTACCAGATCCACTACCACCAGCTATTCCAATAATTATAGGTGTCATAACATATCCTTTCATTATAAATTAAATTCTCTATATATTATAAGACATTTTTTGATATATCACAAGTATAAACTTAAAAATCCCCTAATAAATTAGAAATTATTTGATATTTTTTCTCTATTTGCTAGTTTTTATATTAGAAATCATATATAATATGAAATAAGAATGAAAAATTATATAAAAGAAATATAAGAGGTGTACAATATGGAATTAAAAGAAGAATTAGAATTATTGAATGAAAATAGTTCAATTGCGGATGTACAAAAATATATAAAAAGTATGAAAAAAGCCAGAAAATTTGATGGTGTTACAATAGAAAGAGAAATGATGCTATTTATAGAAGAGATAGGAGAACTAGCTAAAGCAATTAGAAAAAATACGAATGGATCATTAGATATAAATAAAAAATATGATACAAATGTAGATGAAGAATTAGCAGATTGTTTTATATATTTACTTAGTATAGCCAACATGAATCATGTAGATATGTTTAAAGCATTTAAAGAAAAAGAAGAAAGAAATTGTAAAAGAATATGGAAATAAAACTAGAAATATTGTCATTTCATTTTTAGTAAAATGATAAAAACAAACAATTTAGGAGTAAAAATGAAACAAGAATTAAACAAAATAGTGAAACCAATCGTAAAATGGTATCAAAACCAAGAAAAAGAATTACCTTGGAAGCAAGATAAAGAACCTTATCATATATGGGTATCAGAAATTATGCTACAACAAACTAGAATAGAGGCAGTTAAAAAATACTATACAAGGTTTATGCAAGAATTACCAACCATACAAGATTTAGCAGATGTACCTGAAGAAAAATTATTAAAGCTGTGGGAAGGATTAGGGTATTATAGTAGAGCAAGAAATCTAAAGAAAGCAGCTATACAAATTGAACAAGATTATAAAGGAAGAATGCCAACAACGTATACGGAGTTGTTAGAATTATCAGGAATAGGAGAATATACAGCAGGCGCTATTGCTTCTATTAGTTATAATGAAAAAGTACCCGCAGTAGATGGTAATGTATTAAGAGTGATTTCTCGACTACTTGCAAGTAAAGCTGATGTCCTTTTACCAGAAACAAAAAGAAATATTACAAAAAAACTATTAGAAATTATGCCAGAAGAGGCAGGCGATTTTAATGAAGGACTAATGGAACTAGGAGAAAAAATTTGTATTCCTAATACAATACCATTATGTGAGAAATGTCCTGTCCAAGAATTTTGTATAGCAAGCCAAAAAAAATTAACAACACAAATACCAGTAAGAATCAAAAAACAAAAGCGAAAGGTAGAAACAAAAACAGTCTTTATTTTAAAATATAAAAATCAGATAGCGATTAGAAAACGAGCAAAAACGGGAATACTTGCAAATTTATATGAATTTCCCAATATTACGCGGAAATGTATCTGAAAATGAAATTCCTAGAATCTTAAAAGAATGGAACATGCAATTTAAAAATTTGGAAATAAAAAAACATACAAAGCACATATTTACACACATTCAATGGGATATGACTGCTTATGAAATAGAAGTGAATAACAAAAATGAAGAATGGATATGGGCAACAAAAAAAGAAATGGAAAAACAATATCCATTACCAACAGCTTTTAAGAAATTATTAGCAAATGACAAATGTTAGAGTAAAATAGTACTGGCAGATTTCAGTCTACCAGTGCTATTTTAGTTATATTTGATATAGCAGATAACTTATGATATAATATGACAGAAAAAAATAAGAGGAGAGATAACAAATGAAAATTTACTTAATAAGGCATGGACAAACAGATTGGAATGTAGAACATAGACCACAAGGAAAAGCGGATATAGAGTTAAACAGAAAGGGAGAAGAACAAGCTAGAATAGTTGCAAAAGAAAAATTAAATAATACAAAAATTGATTTAATTATATGTTCACCATTAAAACGAGCTAAAAGGACAGCTGAAATTATAAATACAGATAGAAATATACCAATTATCTATGATGAAAGAATTTCAGAGAGAGACTTTGGTGAATTTGAAGGAAAAACAATAGATGAAATAAAAAATGAAACGAAATTTCAAGGTTTTTGGAATTATGAATATAATATACAATACAAAAAAGCAGAAAATATACAGAAATTTTTTAACAGAGTATATGAATTTTTAGATGAAACGAAAGAAAAATATCGTGATAAAAATATATTACTTGTAGCACATGGTGGTGTAAGTGTTCCAGTAATTTGTTATTTTAAAGGAATTCCTAAAGAAGAAAATTTAATAAAGATGGGGATTAAGAATTGTGAAGTCAAGGAATTTGAAATAAAAGCATAAGTTAACATTTATCATCAAAAAGCGCAAGGGTCGCTAAAGTGTCACCAAGCTGTGTAAAAAATGCACCTAGAATGGTAATTTCATCTTGAGATTTATCTTTAGCAATTTCACATGCGAGCATAGATATAAAATTGACAAAAGCACATGGATTCATAATAACACCTCACTATAAAGTATATGAAAAAAAATCAAAAAAGTTATAAAAAGAGAAAAGAAGGAAATAAAAATGAAAATTGGATTTACAATAGGAAAATTTGCACCATTACATAAAGGGCATCAATATTTAATAGAAAAAGGAATAGAGGAAATGGATGAATTTTATGTAATTGTTTATGAAACAAATGTAATAGACATACCAGTGGAAAAAAGAGCAAAATGGATACAACAAATTTATCCTAAGGTACATATTTTATTGGCTAAAAATCCGCCATCACAATATGGGGTGGATGAAGAAAGTATAAAAATACAGATGGATTATTTGAAAAAAATCATAAAAGATATACCCGTAACACATTTCTATAATAGTGAACCATATGGAAAATTTGTGGCAAGAGATTTAAATATACAAGAAGTACAGGTAGATAGAACGCGAGAAAAATATGCCATTAGTGGAACAAAAATAAGAAAAAATGTGAAAGAAAATAAGCATTATGTAGAAGATATTGTTTATAAAGAAATCAATAACAAGAAAAGGTGAGAAATATGATACTTTCAAGAAATACATATTTAGAGGTAGATACTAAAAAAATAAAAAGTAATATCCAAAAGATTATACAGCAATATTCACAATATACGTATTATTTTGGCGTTGTAAAGGCAAATTGTTATGGGTGTGATGATGATACATTACAACTTACAAAAGTAATTTCAGAAAGTGGCTGTAACTATTTAGCTGTAGCAACACTTGAAGAAGCTTTAAAGATAAGAAAACAATTAAAAGAAATTCCCATTTTAGTATTGGGACATATACATCCGGAATATCTTGAAACAGCAAAAGAAAAGAGTATAACAATTACCATTATATCAAAAGAGTATGCAAAAGAAATGATGAAATACAATGTCAAAGGACTGAAGGTTCATTTGAAAATAAATACAGGAATGAATCGTCTAGGAATAGCTAAAAAAGAAGAGCTAAAAGAGGTATATGATATATGTAGTAAAGAAGAGCTAGTGATAGAGGGAATTTATACGCATATTTATCATGCTGAAAATAGAGAAGATTACTTAGAACAAGTCAATAGATTTCAAAAGATAACTAGCTTAATTGAAATTTCTCAAATTCCGATTGTCCATATTTCTGCAAGTGAAGCATTAACAAAATATAAAAAGGAATCCTATATAAATGGATGTCGATTAGGCATTATCATGTATGGATTTACAGAGGAAAAAGAATTACAATTAAAATCGCCTGTAAAATTAGTAAGTGAAATTATACAAATCCATGAATTAGAAAAAGGAGAAGTAGTAGGATATAATGGAGCTTTTAAAGCAGAAGAAAAAACAAGAATAGGCGTTATACCAATCGGATATGCAGATGGCATTATCAGAAAAATACAGGAAGATATGTATATATCGATGATAAGAAATATCCAATTGTAGGAAATGTTTGTATGGATATGCTATTTGTAAAAATAGATGATACTGTGAATATGTATGACAAAGTATATCTTTTAAAAGATAATGTGCATATAGAAGAAGTGGCAAAATATTTAGATACAATTAGTTATGAAATATTAACGCAAATAGGAAGCCGTGTAAATAGGAAATATATATAGTTAAAAAATGCCAGTGGTGAAAAGATGCAACTGTTGGCATTTTTTTGCGCAAAAAAATAAAGTTATTGATTAATAAGAAAAAATTAAGAAAAACTAAAAAATATTCATAAATTATTAAGAAAAAATCAATAGTAATCAAAATACATATATGCTAGAATAAAGAAAAACAAAAGGAGGATGAATATGGAAACCATATTAAAATGTGAAAACTTGTGTAAGACATTTGGAAAAAGAAATATTTTAAAACATGTTTCTTTAGAAATAAAACAAGGAGATATTTTAGGTTTTATTGGACCAAATGGTGCACGGAAAAACAACAACCATAAAATTAATTTTAGGATTACAAAGTATAACAAGTGGAAAGGTAACAATCAATGGATATGATATACAAAAAGAATTCACACAAGCAATCAAAAAAGTAGGTGCTATTGTTGAAAATCCAGATATGTATATGTATTTATCAGGGTATCAGAATTTAAAACTAGTAGCAAACTTATATAAAGACATTACGAAAGAGAGAATAGATAAAGTTGTGAAACTTGTAAAACTAGAAAACAGAATTCATGATAAAGTATCAAAATATTCATTAGGAATGAGACAAAGATTAGGAATTGCACAAGCCATATTACATGAACCAAATTTATTAATATTAGATGAACCTACCAATGGATTAGATCCAGAAGGAATCAAAGAAATGAGAGAATTATTAGTAGAATTAGCTACAAAGGAAAAAATGGCAATTTTAATTTCTAGTCATAATTTAGCAGAATTAGATAATTTCTGTACAAAGGTATGTATTATCAAAAATGGAGAAATTATTGAGACAAGTGAAATTTCAAAAATAAAGAAAGAAGCAAGCCAAGAATTAGAATTATTTGAAGTTGATGATACAAATCAAGTTAAAAAGATATTAAAAGATATCGTTATAGTAGATAATAATAAATTTAAAATGAATCTTCCAAAAGAAGCGGTACCAGAAATTATTAATAAGTTAGTAGAAAACAATATAAAGGTTTATGAAGTAAAACAAGAGGAAAAAACACTAGAAGATGCATTTTTTGAAAAGACAGGGGGGAATATCATTGAGTAATTTAATAAAAAATGAATTAATCAAAATATTTAAAAAGAAAACCATATATATTACGATGGTCATTATATTCTTATTATTAATTTTTATGAATTGTATGTTTAAATATGCCAATAACGGAAGTGAATATAATTACTATCTATATAATGAAGCGTATATAGAATCATTAAGAGGTGAGTTAGAAAGATTAAATCCGGATCAACCAAGCGATATAACCACATATATTAACCTATTATCAGAAATACAGTTAAGTGAAATGATGCAACAGTATAAAGATGCAGAATGGAAATTAGCCATTATTAATGAAAGAATAGCACCATATATAAGCGAAAGAAATACGTATCAATATGGAGCAGAGAAAAATGAAGCACAGGTAGAAAGTATTAATCAAGAAATTAATGCATTACTTGCAAAATTAGAAGAAAATGATTGGAAATATTTTGCAACAGCTGACTTAGAACAAGCAAATCAACAACTAGAAACATTAAATCAGCAAAAAGAACAAATAGAAGATACAGCCGTATTGCATAATATTGAAACAGAAATAAAAACGGCAGAAACAGAAAAGGAAATTGCCCAGTATCGATTAGACAAAAATATACCATATGGAAATGATTATTTAAATAGAGCCATTTCTAAATTAGAAACAGCGAATAAAAATTTAGCAAACTATGATAACTTAGATAAAGAATTAGAATATGAAGAGCAATTAGAATATAACAGTTATTTACAAGATCAAGCAGAAAGTCGCTATATATTAGATACAGGGATAGATATTAATAAAACAGATAGTTTGAAAGGAATATTACAACATTTTTACTCACAATTTGGAATTTTCTTAATTGTTGTGATTGTTATGATTGCAGGAACAATCGTAAGTGAAGAGTTTAATAAAGGAACTATAAAACTATTACTAGTAAAACCATATACAAGAAATAAAATTTTACTAGCGAAATTTATAACAACATTGATTATGATTGCTTTTGTAATTGTAGTAACAATAATTATGCAAATGCTGATAGGCGGTATCTTATTTGGATTTGATAGCTTAGCAGATCCAGTAGTTACTTACAATTTTAATACAAACACGATTCAAGAAATGAATATATTTGCGAACTTAGGTATACAAACCTTAATGCAATTGCCAATGATTATTTTATTAGCAACACTTGCATTTGCAGTAAGTACTATCTTTTCAAATAGCACACTTGCCATTACGATTTCTCTATTAGGTTATATGTCAGGAAGTATTATCAATCAATTAGCAATTGCATACAAACTACAATTTATGAAATATTTTGTCACAATGAATTGGGATTTAAGTATCTATGCAAATGGAGCTTTACCAAATATGGAAGGTATGAATATGACAATGTCAATGATTGTTTGTGCTGTATATTTCCTAATTATGGTGATACCAACATTTATTGTATTTAAGAAAAGAAATATTAAAAATATATAAAAGATTTACTCTATTTTCATACAGATTTTTATGAAAAGATGAGATTATAAGGAGCTTATCAAATATGATAAGCTCTTTTTGTACAAAATGTAAAAACTTTTCCCCTATTACCAGTTTTAAATTCTTTTTTATATTGTAAAATCCTAAAAAATGGTATATAGTTATAACGGAAAAAGTAGATAAAGGAGCGTGTTTTATGAATTATCCAGAAAACTTAAAAATAGGGGATACCATAGGAATTTGTGCACCATCAGGAGGGATTTCTGAAGAGGATGGAATTAAAAAATTAGAATTAGCCAAAAAACAATTACAAGAAATGGGATATAAAATCATAGAAACAGAAAGTGTAAGAAAAGAAGAAAGAGGAAGAAGTGCATCAGGGGAGCAAAGAGCTAAAGAATTTATGGAGCTATTAGAAAATGATGATGTAAAACTAATTCTATTTGCAGAAGGTGGAGATTTTCTAGTAGAAATGATTCCATATTTAGATTTTGAAAAAATAAAAACATTAAAACCAAAATGGATGCAAGGATATTCTGATATTACAGGTATCAATTATTTATGGAATACTTTGTTAGAAAGACCATCTATCTATTGTGAAATGATAAAAAAATATGCCATGAGACCATTATTTAGAGATTTAACAGATGCTTTAAGAATTGCAAGTGGAGAAGAAATTGAACAAACATCTTTTGAAAAACATGAAGAAATTATTGATTTTAGAATAGAAGATAATGAAAAAGCACTTGAAAATCAAGAAAGTATAGAAGAATTTAGCAAGGAAAATGAAGAAATCAGAAAGCAGGAATTGGAAAAAGGGTATGATTTAACACAAGAAACAAAATGGATAAACTTAAAAGGTGAAGAAAAAATAGAATTTAAAGGAAGAGCTGTTGGTGGTTGCTTAGATTGTATAAAAGTATTTATTGGAACGAAATATGATAAGGTAAAAGATTATATTCAAAAATATAAAGAAGATGGTATTATATGGTTTTTAGAAGTGTTTGAAATGAGTACACCAACTGTATATCTTACTTTATGGCAGATGAGAGAAGCAGGCTATTTTGAAAATTGTCATGGTATTATATTTGGAAGGCCATTATTTATCAGAAAGGATTATAACATTGATTTTAATGAAACAGTAAAAGATGTTTTAGGAGATTTAAATATACCAATTATTTGTGATGCAGATATAGGACATGTTTCACCACAATTTGCTATGGTAAACGGAGCAATATTAGAAATCACATCACAAGATGGAAAGGGAAAAGTAAAAACAATTTTGAAATAGTAACAAAAAAAGTATAAAAAAATATAGTAATAGTGGAAATAAAATGATGATTATTGATATAATAGAATAGAAAGGAATGTGAATTATATGAAAGTCATATTAGTAAATGGAGGACCACATAAAGAAGGATGTACGTATACAGCATTAAAAGAGGTGGAAAAACAATTACATAAAAATGGAATTGAAACAGAAATATTTTGGTTAGGTGTAAAACCAGTAGCAGGCTGTATTGGATGTGGAAGCTGTAAAAATACAGGAAAATGTTTTGTGAATGATAAAGTCAACGAATTTATAGAAAAAGCAAAACAAGCAGATGGATTTGTATTTGGAACACCAGTACATTTTGCTTCAGCAACAGGTGCTATAACATCTTTTATGGATAGAGTATTTTATGCAGGAAAACCAGTATTTCAAAACAAGTTAGGTGCATGTGTTGTTAGCTGTAGAAGAGGTGGTGCAACAGCAACATTTGACCAATTAAATAAATATTTTACAATTAACAATATGCCAATTGTATCATCACAATATTGGAATATGGTACATGGAAATACACCAGCAGAAGTTGTGCAAGATGAAGAAGGAATGCAAACAATGCGAACATTAGGAAACAATATGGCATGGTTATTAAAATGTATAGCACAAGGTAAAAAAGCAGGAATAGAGATACCTGAAAAAGAACAACCAATTCGTACAAATTATATAAGATAATATATAATGTAAATAAAAAAATGTAAGTAGAAAAAACAAAGTCAAAAAAATAAAGGAACTAAAAATTTGAAATCATAAATAAAAAACAAGAGGAAATAAGAATGAATGAAAATGAAGCAATTGGAATTTTTGATTCTGGGATTGGTGGCGTAACAGTTTTAAAAGAGATATTAAAACTATTACCAAATGAAAAATACATATATTATAGTGATTCTAAGAACAATCCTTATGGAGATAAAAGTGATGAAGAAATAAATAATTTGTGTGAAAATATAGTGGAACAATTTATAAATCAGAATTGTAAGGTAATTGTGATAGCTTGTAATACAGCAAGTGCAAAATCAGCAAAGTATCTAAGAAAAAAGTATAAAAATATATCATTTATAGCAATAGAGCCAGCCTATAAAATGGTATATGATTATGCTTATAATGAACCAACATTGGTTATGGCTACAAAAGGAACAATCGAAAGTGAAAAATTCAACCTGTTATATCATACATATGATAATCATAAAACCATTTTACTTCCTTGTGTAGGACTAGCAGATATTATAGAAGAAGGAAATAAAGATAAAATAGAAGCTTATTTAAAGATACATTTAGAACAATATAGAGGAAAAGTAAAAAATGTTGTTTTAGGATGTACACATTATCCATTGATAAAAGATGAAATAAAAAAAGTTTTAGGACAAGTGGAATTTTTTAATGGAGCACCTTATTTAGCTAAACACCTGAAAGAAGTTTTAAAGGAAAATGGTTTAATAAATAATGAAAATGAACCTTCAAAAATACAATTTATAGATTCATCAAATGACGAACAAAAGAAAAAAAGATTTTTTGAAATAATAAAGGAGTAATATATGAACAAGTCATATAAATTACCATTAACTGAAGCAGAAATTAGAAATCTAGAAGATGAAATAGAATGTGGTAAGACAGATATAGTAGAAATATTAGAAAAGTATGTTAGAAAGTTTGAAGCAAATGCGGACAAGTATCAAAGTATTGCAGAGGATTTGAAAGTTAACTATTCTATGAGACCACATTTTAAAATATTAGAGAACGTCGAAGCAATAAAAAGAAAACTAGAAAAAAAGAACACACAAGAAAAGAAAGAAAAAGAGGAAAATAAAGAAGATAAAATACAATTAGAGGAAAAATATCAAGAATTGTTAAAGAAAAGACAAGAATTAGATAGTATAAAACAAATGATGAGAAGTTTTCCTGAATATTTAAAGGAACATGATAGAGAATCTTTTCAGGAAATAAAAGATAATCTAAATAAGAAGATACAAAGAATGATTGCAAAAGCAAGAGTTGAACATTTACAGTCGGAAAAGCAACAAATTTCACAAGAAAAAGAATCTATATTACAACGAATATTTTATGGAACTACTTTAAAACAACAGAAATTAGCAAATATAAATGCAAAAATAGAATTAGAAAAAAGGCAAAGTGAAACAAGAAATCCAGAAAATCGTGTTAGTGTTATGATGGCGAATTTATATGATTGTTGTGCACAAGATTTAAATGGTGCATTTTCTCCAGAAATGATGGAAACAATTTATGCAATTAGAAGAAATTTCAATAATTTACCAGATGAAGAAAGTTTAGCACAACAGGCAAATGAGAAAGCCAATACTCATTATCCAGCAATTATCGGAAAGAAAAAAACATCAAAAAGAAAACAAATAGATTATTATCGTGAAGATACAGATAGAACAAAGGCAGAAATATATAATCAAATACATCAAGATAAACCAATTCATCAAGAAATACAAATTCATGCGCTTAACAAATTTGAACAAACAATCAATAATATAAAAACCACTTTAGAGCAAGGTAACGCGCAGTCATATAATATGGATCGAGATAGTCAAGTAACAGAGTGGAATATAGAATAAAACGTTAAAATAAAGGGTGTGTAGATATGAAAATATTAAGAAATGAATTAAAAAATGAATTACATATTAGAACACAAAAAGATTTTCCAAAAGAAGGAATTGAATTTATTGATATGATGCCTTTAATAATACAAAAGGAAACATTTAAAGAGATTGTAGATAAATTTGTGGAAGAAATTAAAGATAAACATACAGAATATATTGTAGGACCAGAAGCAAGAGGATTGATTGTTGGCGCAGCAGTGGCCAATGAATTAAATATTGGATTTATACCAGTTAGAAAAGCAGGAAAATTACCACCAATAACAGTAGAAAAACAATTTGAATATGAAAAAGAATACGGAAAAGACAAATTAGAATTACCCAAACTAGTAAATGAAGAATATGCAGGAAAAAGAGTGTATATAATAGATGATATATATGCAACAGGTAATACCATGAAAGCAATAAAAAAAGCCATAGAAAAAACAGGTGGAATTGTCGTTGGACAAGGTGTTATTATGAATATCAAAGAACTAAATGATGCAAAAGATGTCTATTCTCTAATAGATATTAATGAAACATAGAAAAAGAACAGGTTGAAATTATCTTAACAAATGAACGATAAATAAGATAATTTTTATACCTGTTCTTTTTTAGTGATGACGTGGTTTAGAGAAATTTAACTTATAAATATTTTTTTAATTTTTCCACGTTATTTTCTTGAAATTGAATAAAGTTTGTTAAAATATGTTTGATAGTATCTGTTGTTTCAGGATTATTATTTAACAATTTAACCCCTTCGATAATACCCATATTTGTTCCTTTTATAAGCATTTCAGCAATTTTAGAATCAGAGTTATCCGTTAATGTACTCATTTGAATATCAAACCATCCCATCATTTTTTGTGCGGGATTTAATTCTTTAGGAAATTCTTCATATTTTCCAAGTTCAGCATTTACATCATTTAAAATTTCGTTATATTTGTTATATTCGAATTGTAAATCATCTTTTAATTTATCGTCAGTAACCTTTTCCGCAATAGAAGAAATAGAATCCATTCCCATTTTAATTCCTTTATTAATTTCATTTAAAATATATTCTGGTCTATTCATGGTTTTACCTCCTAAAGTTTTCTGTATTTATAAAAGAATGCACAAAGATTTTGAATATAGATATAAAGGATTTGTTTTGTCATGCACATTTTCTTTATAAATTTAGTATGTACAAATAAATAAAAAATATGAATATAAATTTTAATTGCATAAAAAAATAAAAATAGGAAAAAATCTATATAGAATATGAAAGTTAGGAGTGAAAAAAATGGAAGAAATGGTAAATAAGCTAAATGAGTTTTTAGCAGATTTAAATGTATTTTATAGAAAATTACAAAATTATCATTGGAATGTTAAAGGAAAAAATTTCTTCGTATTACATGAAAAATTAGAAGAATATTATGACAAAATTAACGAAGAAATTGATGAAATTGCAGAGCATGTTTTAACATTAGATAAACAGCCTCTAGGAACAATGAAGGACTATTTAGAAAAAAGCTGTATAGAAGAAGCACAAAATGCAAAAATAGAAGGAGAAATTGTATTAGATAAAATATTGAAAGACTATGAAACATTATTGCAAAAAGCAATGTGTATTAAAAAATTAGCTGATGAACATCATATTTATGCAACATCTAGTTTAATAGACAATTATATTTTAGAATATAGTAAAGTTATATGGATGTTAAAACAGCATAAATAAGAGGAGAAATCGTAAACATTTTGTTTAACTAAAAACAAAAAAGAAAAAATGTTCGCCAAAAGTATTGACAATTTTTAAAATTGTCGGTACAATAAAGGCGAACATTTTTTCAATTATAAAAGGTTACATTTTCTATAATTGAAAAAGAACATAAAAGTGAAAGTAGAGGAAATAAGTTATGATATCATCATTACATATTAGAAATATAGGGATTATAGAAGATTTAAGTATCGATTTTAATAAAGGACTAAATGTATTAACAGGAGAAACAGGTGCAGGAAAAACCTTAATTATTGATTCTCTTCAAATTATATCAGGCGGAAGATTCTCTAAAGATATGATAAGAAAAGGAGAAACCAATTCTTTTGTTGAACTTTGTTTATATTGTCCAGAAAATGAAAAAGCAATCGAAGGAAATATTATTGTTTCAAGAGAAATCAATATAAATGGAAAAAATATGTGTAAGATTAATGGAAGAATGGTTACAGTTAATGAATTAAAAGATTTTATGAAACAATTTATTGAAATTCATGGACAAAATGATAATCAAAATCTGTTAGATAGTAAATTGCATTTAAAATATTTAGATGGATTTATAGGAAAAGAGATTATAGGAGAATACAAAATAAAATACAGACAATTGTATAATCGTTATTTAGAAATTAAGGAAACGTTAAAACAAAATTATGGTGATGATAAAGAAAGACAAAGAAAATTAGATTTATTAAGATATCAAACAGAGGAAATCGAAAAAGCAAAATTAAAAGAAAATGAAGAAGAGGCATTAGAAGAAAAAAGAAAATTATTCTTGAATTCAGAAAAAATTGTAGAAAACTTAAATGAAGCAGATGGTTTGTTATCAGAAAATACAATTGATAGTCTAAGTATGGCAATTCGAGCATTGGAGAAGATTGAAGATATAGATAAGAAATATGAAAAAGCAAGTAATCGTTTAAAGAGTTCGTATTATGAGTTACAAGAATTAGCCAGAGATATTAATAATTATAAAGAAGATATATATTTTGATGAAGAAGAAAGAAATCAAATAGAAGAAAGATTGGATATTATATATTCATTAAAAAGAAAATATGGGAATAGTATAAAAGAAATAATTGCATATAATGAACAAATAAAAGGAGAGATTCATCATATAGAAAATTTAGAAGAATATAATAACAAGTTAAAAGCAGAATTGGAAAAGATAGAAAAATCTATGAATATGATAGGAAAAAAGATGAATCTTGTAAGAACAGAATATGCAAGCAAGTTAAGTGATAGTATTAATCAGGAATTAATTGATTTAGAAATGAAAAATGCAAAAATCAATGTGAAAGTAGAATATATAGAAAATGAATTTTTCAAAACAGGAAAAGATGTTGTTAAATTTTATATTACTACAAACTTAGGAGAAGACGAAAAAGAATTATCCAAAATTGCATCTGGTGGAGAGATGTCAAGAACCATGTTGGCAATAAAGAAAGTGTTAGCTGATACAGATAATATACCAGTATTGGTATTTGATGAAATTGATACAGGAATTAGTGGAAAAGCAGCAAATGCCGTAGCAACAAAATTAAAAGCAATAGCCAATAAACATCAAGTTATGTGTATATCTCATTTACCAAATATTGCAGCAATTGCAGATTACAACTATTTTATTAGTAAAAACGTGAAAGAAGAAAGGACTAAAACACAAGTTAAATTGTTAAAAGAAAATGAAGTTATAGAAGAAATTGCAAGAATTTCTTCAGGAGAAATTAATGAAGTTACCTTACAATATGCATATGAATTAAGAAATAAAAAAGCAAGTTAAAATTTAAGGAACCCAATTTATTAGACGGAAATAAGTTTAATAAATTGAGGTTATTTTTTTATTAATTTGGTATAGATTTCATGAAATTGTAAAAACTGTATATATATGTAATTAGAATATGGATGAGAGCAATAGCTCAAAGAGAAAGGAGTTTTTATGAAAAAGTGTTCATTAATTAAAAATGTAGAAGCAATAGAAATTTTAGACTCAAGGGGAAATCCTACTTTACAAGTAGAAGTCGTAACCGAAGAGGGCATATGTGGTGTTGCAGCAGTACCTTCAGGAGCTTCAACAGGAAGTTTTGAAGCAGTAGAATTACGTGATGGAGAAAAGAATCGATATAATGGAAAAGGTGTGACAAAGGCAGTTGAAAATGTAAATAAAAAAATCAGTAAGAAAATAATAGGAATGAATGTTTTTTGCCAAAGAAAAATAGATGAAGAAATGATAAGACTAGATGATACTTTGAATAAGTCAAATTTAGGAGCAAATGCTATATTAGGGGTGTCATTAGCAGTAGCAAAAGCAGCAAGTAATATATTAGGAATGGAATTGTATAGATATATAGGTGGAATTAATGCAAAAGAATTACCAGTTCCAATGATGAATATACTAAATGGAGGAAAACATTCAGAAAATAATATTAGTATACAAGAATTTATGATAATGCCAATTGGTGATATTACATTTGCAGAAAGATTAAGAAGAGGAGCAGAAATTTACCATACATTAAAAAAAGTATTAAAAGAAAAAGGCTTTGATGTTGGTGTAGGAGATGAAGGTGGATTTGCTCCAAATTTAGAAAATGAAGAAATGGCATTAGATTTTATTACAGAAGCAATTCAAAAAGCAGGATATGAACCAGGAAAAGATATTGTGCTAGCGCTAGATGTTGCAAGCACAGAAATGAAAGAGGAAGCTAAAAAAATTGGAAAAGACGGTTACTATTTCTGGAAAACAGATATTTTTAAAAGCAATGAAGAAATGATTAACTATCTAATAGATTTATGCAATAAATATCCAATTGTATCTATAGAAGATGGATTAGCAGAAGAGGATTGGGAGAATTGGCAGATATTAACACAAAAATTAGGAGATAAAATACAACTAGTAGGTGATGACTTATTTGTAACCAATATGTCAAGATTAAAAAGAGGCATTGATAAAAAAGTAGCAAATGCAATATTAATAAAACCAAACCAAATAGGAACATTAACAGAAACATTAGATACAATTCAAATGGCAAAAGAAAATGGATATAAAACCATTATTTCACACCGTTCTGGAGAAACAGAAGATACAACTATTGCTGATATTGCTGTGGGAGTAAATGCGATGCAGATAAAAACAGGGGCACCTTGTAGAACAGATAGAGTAGCCAAATATAATAGATTGCTAAAAATTGAAACAGATTATTAAGAAAAAGCCAAAATACTTGCAATTTATAAAAGCGTAGAGAAAAGAAAGAAAAAGAGATTTTTAATCAATTAAAAATCTCTTTTTCTAAATTTAACATTCTTTTTATTCTTTTATTGTTTCATATTTTTATTTGTAACAGTTAATTTAACTAATGAATAAATGAATAATCCCGCACCTATAACAAATAGTGCAATCATAATAGGTGTACCAGCTTTAGGTAAAATAGCAGGTGGTTCTGAAAGTCTTAATTTTGGAGTAACATCTGAGGTATCAGAAACTTGTTCACCATCAAAATCTGTGTAAGTAATATCTACTTTTTCATTTGTATCTAAAATTTTACCAACAATACTACTGTCAAAATTTTCTTTTAATTTTAATGTATATTGAACAGTTGCTGTTTCTCCAGGATTTAGTTCTGGTATTGTCCAAGTAATAGAATTATCTTCAGTATTTACTTGGGCTGATATTGTTCCAATATTGGCTTCTGAAACATAGGCAAAATCAAAGTTATCAATAATTTTTTGTGGGAAATAATCTGTCACTGTAATATTTTTTAGAACTTTTTCAATTGGTAATAAATCATTATAGATATCTTCTGTAATGGTTTGTTCAATTTCACTATCTTGTACATAGTAGAATTTACCAACTGTTGGATTCGTTTCAGTTCCAAAAATTTCTTCTATAATATCACCATATGTTTTGTCATCTTCTCTAGTGGCAGGAATATCATCTTCATTGGAAATACCAGTAAGCATTGTAATAACATTATATCCTGCAGTATCTAAAGCTTGTAATTGTGCTTTTGTTTTATTAATAACATCATCTGAATAATAAACTTTGTCATAATTTAAAGCAACATTTGGAACACCATCTGTTAAAACAATCATATATTTATTATTGTCTTCTTCAGAGAAATATTGACTAGCTAAATTTAATCCTGATTCTAAATCAGTTCTAGGTCCAGTATATTGGATGTTAGAAATAGCAGATATTAATGCTTGTGGATCAGTAGATAAATCAGAAACTAATGAAGCATCTTCAACAGTTCCTTCTTTAGAAACATCTTCATTTGTAGAGAAACTAACAGCACCTACTTTTAAGTTTTCATTTCCACTTAAAATTGTATTAATTAAGGTTTTAGCAGATTCCATAACCAAATCTTCTCTAGTAGTTGTGCCAGAAACGATATCTTCCATGCTTAAAGAGTTATCAATGACAAGCATAATTTCTCCTGTTGGTTGCATAGCTGCTTCTTCATTCGTTACTTGTAATTGAAGAGTAACTTCTTTATTATTTAAATCTTTTTTAATCAATCTTTTTTCAAATTTTGAATTTTCTCCAATTTCTATTGTACAAACAGGTTCTTCAACAACTTCCATTGTAACAGTTTCATAAGTTGCAAGAGATAGGTTTGCAATTAAAATTAGAACTAAAAACAATGTAATAAAAACACTTTTTTTCATACATAAATTCCTCCCATAATTTGATTTCATATATATATTTTAACACAAGAAATAAAAAATACAACAAATTTGTAGAAAAAAACATAAAAATGTGATAAAATAGAATACGCAAATTGGTATAAAAAGGTGATAAAATGTTAGAAAATATAAATTTTCCAAATGACTTGAAAAAATTAAGTATTCTGGAGAAACAAAAATTAGCTGAAGAAATAAGAAAATATCTGTTAGAAATTGTATCTGAAAATGGTGGACATTTAGCTTCAAATTTAGGTGTGGTAGAGTTAACAATTGCATTACATAGTGTGTTTAACTTAAAAACAGACAAAATTGTATGGGATGTAGGACATCAAACATATGTACATAAGCTATTGACAGGAAGAAAAGAAAAATTAAAAACATTAAGAAAGTTAAATGGGATAGCTGGTTTTCCAAAAACATGTGAGTCAGAATATGACTTTTTTAATACAGGACATAGTAGTACATCTATATCAGCTACATTAGGAATGGCAAGAGCAAGAGACTTAAAAAACGGAAATTATTCTGTATTAGCAGTCATAGGAGATGGAGCTTTAACAGGAGGGATGGCACTAGAGGCTTTAAATGATGTCGGCTATAGTAAGACAAAAATGACAATTATCTTAAATGATAACGAAATGAGTATATCACCAAACATTGGTGGACTAAATATGCTACTTAGCAAATTAAGAGCTAAAAAGATGTATACTAGATCTAATATTATTATGAAAAAAAGAATCAGTAAAATACCAATTGTAGGAAAACCAACTGTAAAATTTGTACAAGCAGTGAAAAGAAGTATCAAACAGTTAATTATACCTAAAATGTTTTTTGAAGATATTGGATTTACGTATTTAGGACCAGTGGATGGGCATAATATAGAAGAATTACAAAGTATATTAACACTTAGTAAGCAAATAGATAATCCTGTACTAATTCATGTATTAACGAAAAAAGGAAAAGGATATGAAATTGCAGAAAAAAATCCAGATAAATTTCATGCAACAGGACCTTTTGATATTGAAACAGGGAAAAGTAAAAAAGAAAAGGGAAAAGACTATTCAAAAGTATTTGGAGATAAATTAGTAGAACTAGCAAAGAAAAATGAAAAAATTGTTGCTATAACAGCTTCTATGAAGGATGGGACTGGACTTACAAACTTTAGTAAAGAATTTCCAGAACGCTTTTTTGATATTGGAATTGCAGAGCAACATGCATTAGGTTTAGCAGCAGGAATGGCAATAGATGGAATAATTCCAGTTGTACCAATATATTCATCTTTTTATCAAAGAGCATATGACCAAGTAATTCACGATATAGCACTTCAAAATTTACATGTTATTATGTGTGTAGATAGGGCAGGAATTGTTGGTGCAGATGGAGAAACACATCAAGGTATATTAGATATGGCATTTTTTAGATTAGTACCAAATTTAGTTATATTAGCACCAAAAGATTTTCATGAACTAGAAGATATGTTAGAATTTGCAGTAAATTTGAAAAAACCAGTTGTTATTCGATATCCAAGAGGTGGAGAAAATAAGGAAAAATTTATAAAACACGAACCAATAGAAGAAGGAAAAGCAGAAATATTAAAAGAAGGAAAAGATATATCTATATTAGCAATAGGGAAAACAGTTGCAAGAGCTATGAAAATAGCTGAAAAACTAAAGGAACAAGATATAGATGCTGAAGTAATCAATGTAAGATTTTTGAAACCATTAGATAAAGAAACCATAAAAAAATCAATTGAAAAAACAAAAAATGTAATTACAATAGAAGATGGAACGATTATAAATGGACTAGGAACTACTATAAAAGAATTAATCGTCGATGAAGATATAAAAGATGTAAAAATCAAAGCATATGCTTATCCAGATACATTTATTCAACATGGAAGTGTTGAAGAATTAGAAAAAATATATCATTTAGACGAAGAAAGTATCATCAAGGATTTGTCGGAGAAACATTTGACAAAAGCAAAAGATGAAAATACGAAATAATGAGAAAATGTAAATAAGTATTTTATATGGAATTGAATATGTTAAAATTTATAAAAAGATGATTCAGAAAAAAGAGGAGAGATAAACTTTAAAATGAATAAACAAGACTTATTAAAAGACTATAAAAAGCAAGAAGATAAATTATGCTTATCACAAGTATTAGATAAGATAGAGATATCATCAAAAAGAGAAAAAATAGACTATACAGATTTTTTAGATATGTATCAAGTAGCATTAGTAGAAAATTTTTTAAGAAAAATACAATATAAAAATTATAAATTATATGGTGGATATGAAGATGCAGAAAGAAAAATATGCATACTATATCCTGAAAAATTTGATGACAAAATGTTAGAAAAAAATTATGACAAAATTTTAAAAGTCGTAAGAATCATACTACCAGAAGAAGAAAAAGGAAAATATTCACATAGAAACTACTTAGGCGGAATCGTAAAATTAAGCTTAAAAAGAGAAAAAGTAGGAGATATTCTTGTAGGAGAAGATGGAGCAGATGTAATAACATTAAATGAATTTGCAGATGTTTTAAAAACACAATTACCATCTCTTACAAGATTTGAAAATGCTCAAATTATGATAGAAGAAATACAAAATGTAAGAAAATTAGAATTAAAAATAGAAGAAATAAGCATCATTGTACCATCACTTAGATTGGATAATATCGTATCAGACTTAGCAAGAACCTCTAGAAGTAAAGCATCAGAAATTATAGCACAAGAAAGAGTCTTTATAAACGGACAAAATGAAACGAAAAATTCAAAAACAGTAAAATTAGGAGATGTCATCACAATTAGAGGAAAAGGTAGATTTATCATCAAAGAATTTACAGGAACAACAAGAAGTGGAAGAACAGTCGTATTAATTGAAAAATACGTTTAGGGACGTGCCAAAATGGACAAAAATTGACCAAAAGGGACAGACCTGTTAGAAAAAGAAAAAAGAAAAGTTCTTGAAAATATTATATTTCTTAATTTATGAAATGACGAATGTGAATGAAATCATATTAGAAAAAATTAAAGTATCTAATAGGAGAATCTCAAAACTTAATTTTGAGTGGTGCCTATTAGATACTTTTTGTTTTTCTTTATGATGTAATGTTAGCCGAGGAATGTAATAAATTAAGAAATATAATATTTTTATATAATGAATAATTTTCATAGGTCTGTCCCTTTTGGTCAATTTTTGTCCATTTTGGCACGTCCCCAATGTTTCATAAGAATGGCATCATATTGGTTATCATAATATTTTTTTCTTCTGCCACATTCTTTAAAACCAAATTTTTGATATAGGGAGATGGCAGAAAAGTTTTCTTCATTAACTTCAAGATGTATGGTTTTGATGTTTTTTTCTTGGCAAATATGAAGAATATGATTTAATAGTAAGGTTGCAACTCCTTGTCTTCTGTAATTTTTCATTACAGCTATATTCATAATGTCAGCTTCGTCTAAAATGATTTTAATGCCAGCAAAACCAACAACTGTATTTTCTAATGTTGCACAAATAAATTTAGAATTTTCACTTTTTAATTCATCTTTTAAAATATCTATATTCCAAAAATCATCAAATTTAGAAATGTCTAAATTATCTAAATCAGAAATTTGCATGTTTTTGATAACCAGGCTTTTTCCTTCCAATTGTCTTTGTGCTTGAGGCTTTTTTAAATAAAGGGGAAGTAAGTCTTTATCTTCACCTTGTTGATTATATTTATGAATGCCAGCAATACCTAGATGATAGACATCAATTGTATGAATATTGATATCTGTAAGGTCAGAAATACTATTTGGAATTACAAATTTTGAAGATTGGTTTTGTATGATTTGTTTATAAATAAGGGAACCATCTCCAACAAAGGTAATTGTAGAATTTGCATATTTATAATTTAAAAAATTCAAACAATTTTCTATACTATCAGCTTTAGGTGTTTCTAATAAAGAATATACATTGTTTTTTAATTCATATAAAGCATAATAACAATTATTATTTTTACAATCTAGGATACTACAAATGATGCCATCATTTGTAACATTATAAGCTAATCCCTCAAGAGAAGAAATGCCAACAGAAGGGATTTGTAAACTATCAGTAAAAGCTTTGATAGTTGATACACCAATTCTGATTCCAGTAAATGAACCAGGTCCAATATCGCAAACGAGTAAATTCATGTCAGATAATTTTAGATTTGTGTCTGCTAATATTTGCTTAATCAATGGCATTAAGGATTCTGAATGTGTTAATCCATTATGCAATTCTATTTTTTTTATTAAATGTGTATCTTCTAATATGGCTACACTACATATTTTACTAGAAGTTTCTATACTTAATGTTTTCAATTTTATCCTCCCAATATTATTTTTTACAATTATTTTTAGAACTATTTTTACAACAGTAAATCAATTTTTAATAATGTCTATCATTATAAGGTATAATCATATAAGCTTAGTTAACAATTCATCATATTTTTCACCATAGGAAATAACATTAAGAATTCTTACATAATCATTCATTTCATCTCTTTCAAATGTAATATGTATATATTCTTTTGGAAGTGCGTCTTCAATAATTTCACCCCATTCAATAATACAAATACCATTTTCAAAATATTCTTCTCCTCCGATAGCATAAAATTCAGAAGAATCTTCTAATCGGTATACATCAAAGTGAAATATATTGATGTCATTTTTCGTATATGTATTAACAATAGTAAAAGTGGGACTAGAGATTTCATCTTCTAATCCATAATAGCTTAAGATACCCTCTGTTAATTTTGTTTTTCCGGAACCTAACTCTCCAGTTAAGACGATAGTATCTCCTTTTTTTAAAAGACTAGCTAATTTTTTTCCAAAATTTAAAGTTTCATTTTCATTATTGAATACCACTTTTAAATGCTTCATAACAATACCTCTAAATTAATATTTTACAAGCATTATTATACTATAATTTATACAAAAATTCAAATAAAAAAGTGAAGAGAAAGAAATATAATAGAATAAAAAGTAAAGGAGAGAAAAAATAGTTAAGAGATTTGAATATTACAATTCTATGACATTCAAAAAAAAATGTTGAAATATCTGATAGATTCATATATAATAAAATTGTATAAAGCTTTAACAAAGGAGGAAGTAGATGGATACATTTGCTAACTATATTTTAGATGAAAAAGATTTAGCGGCTAAAATGGAAATAACATATTATTTAGCAAAAAAAACCAATATATTTTTTGATAAATCTGTTATCTTCAAAACAGAAATAGCAAGAATGTTTATAGAGTATATGAAAATAGATGTAGACAAAAACTTGGTATTAACAGCATGTCTATTATGTAATTGTAGAAAAGTTGATAATGCACAAGATATAGAAAAAATTCATTCATATGCAAAAAAAGGAGCAGACTATTTATCAACATTAGGATTTGATAACAAATTTTGCAAAATATGTGAAGAAGTTAATAGGTATAGTAATAGTAATCCAAGAGAAAAAGAAAGTGATATATTAGAATTAGTAGACCAATTTGGAGGAATGTTACTAGATAGACCAGAAAGAATAGGCTTTAAACCAGATGAAGCAATGGTTTTATTAGAACATAGAAATTTAAAAGATCAATATAATAGATTTTTACATACATTTGGAGAGTTTGTCCAAATGATGGAACAAATAGAATTAAGTGATTTTACATCTATAAAAGCTTTGAGAAAATTGGTAAAAATACATAATGAGACAGCAAACGTAAAAGATTTCATAAAAAAAGTATGTTATGAATATGAACCTAAAATAGATAAAGCTGTTGAAAACGAGAGAAAAGAATTAAAAGATGAGATGTTTAAAGATACGAATAGACCATTATTTAGTGAAGAAACAACGAAAAAAATACTAGCACATATAGCAGAAGAAAATATGCAAGGAAAACAATTAAAAAATGAAAATGAATAATTTTGGGACGTTAGGGATACGCCAAAACGTTCCATTTTTTTCTGAAAGTTTAAAGAGAAATAAATGTGAGAAATGATAGAAAAGTTTGAATAGGACATTTAAGGAAAGAGGTAATAAAATGTACGAAATATTTGCAGATTTACATGTACACATAGGAAGAAGCGAAAATGGAAAACCAATAAAAATAACAGCTGCAAGGTCTTTAAATTTTGCGAACATTGCAAAGGAATGTGCCGATAGAAAAGGAATTAATGTAGTGGGAATTATTGATTGTGCCTCTCCATATGTTATAGAAGATATAGAGAATTTTTTAAAAACAGGAGATGCATATGAATTACAAGATGGTGGAATCATATACAAAGATAAAGTTTGTATACTACTAGGAAGTGAAGTGGAGACATCAGAACAAGGAAGAAATGGAAAAAAAGGAGCAGCCCATAATATTTGCTTTTTTCCACATTTAAAAGATATAAAGGGGTTTTCAAATGAGTTAAGTCATCATTTGAAAAATATTACATTAAGTACACAAAGGTCAGATTTATCAGGATATGATTTGATTGATATGGTAGAACGATATCATGGAATACTGATTCCTGCACATATTTTTACACCACATAAAAGTTATTATGGAAATTGCACAGATAGATTACAGGATATATTTAAAGAAAAATATGATAAAATATTTGCTGTTGAATTAGGACTAAGTTCAGATACTTATTTGGCAGATATGATTTCAGAATTAGAAAATAAGACATTTGTGACAAATTCAGATGCCCATTCTTTACCTAAAATTGCAAGAGAATATAATAAAATGCAGGTTGAAGATATATCGTTTAAAGAAATTGTAAAAGCATTAAAAAATGAAGAGGGGAGAAAAGTCCTTGCAAATTATGGATTAGATCCAAAACTTGGAAAATATCATAGAACATATTGTGATGATTGTGAAAAAGCAATAGAAACCAAAGAACCTGTGGAGAATTGTCCATACTGTGGAGGAAAGAATGTAACTTTTGGCGTTTTTGATAGAATAGAATTAATTAGAGACAAACAAGAATCAAAAAGTCCAGAAAATAGACCACCTTATGTATATCAAATTCCATTAGGATTTATCCCAGGTGTTGGTGGAAAAACAATAACAAAATTATTAGATACCTTTGATACAGAAATGAATATTCTTCACAAATTATCAAAAGATGATATAGAAGCGGTTGTGGGAGAGAAAATTGCAGATACAATTGAAAAAGCAAGAAGTGGAGAATGTAAAGTACAATCTGGAGGCGGTGGAAACTACGGAAAGGTAGTTTAAAAAAGCTGAAATAATACAAATAGGAAATAAATACAATATAAATTAAAAATAGTAGTTCTATAAATCTTCTTATCGAATACACATTATGTATAAACGATAAGGAGATTTTTATGAAAGAAAAAAGACAATTTAGATTATTAAAAATGATAAAAGAACATGTACTGAATAATAAAAAAGAATATTGTATTATATTTTTAGTATTTGTGATTGGAATATTTAGTGGTGTATTTTATATTAATAATATGCAAGAAACTCCAAAAACGGAAATAACCAATTATTTAAAACAATTTATAGAAAAATTTAAGGGATTAGATAGTATAAATAACATAGAATTATTAAAAAATTCAATTACACAAAATGTACTATTAGCAGTAACAATCTGGTTTTTTGGAACGACAGTTATTGGAATTCCAATTGTATTTGCAATCATATTATACAGAGGTTTTTGCTTAGGATATACAATCTCATTATGTATAGCAATCATGGGACTTGGAAAAGGAATCAGTTTTGTTTTGGTTACGTTATTATTACAAAATATTTTATTCATCCCAGCGATTTTAGCTTTAGCTGTGAGTGGCACGAAATTATATAAATCAATTGTAAGAGACAAACGAAAAGAAAATATAAAATTAGAGATATTAAGACACACTATATTTTCTGTAATCATGTTAATTCTATTACTAATGGCATCTGTAATAGAAATATTTATGTCTACAAACTTATTAAAGCTTGTGATTAAATATTTTTAAAAAAATAGAAAAAATGTATTTACAATTTTGAAATAGTTTGATATAACATATATAGTTTATGTAAATATAATTCAAAAAATATAGAGGTAGGGGAAAAAAATGGAGAGACAATTAAAATTCTTTTTTAACTTTTTAGAGAATGATAAGAAATTATCGCAAAACACATTGCAATCATACAAAAGAGATTTAAAGCAATTTAGAAAATACTTAGAAGAAAATGGGATACACTATAATAGAGTAAAAGAAAAAGATATACAAAATTATATTAAAGAAATGCAAGAAGAAGGAAAAAAGGCTTCAAGTATTTCTAGATGTATTGCATCTATTAGATCTTTTTATCAATTCATTCTAAAAAATAGAAAGATAAAAGTAGATCCAACAGCTAATATTCAATCTCCAAAGATAGAAAAAAGAACACCAAGTGTATTAACTGCAAAAGAAGTAGAATTATTATTAAAACAACCAGATGATGTTGACTTAAAAGGAATCAGAGATAAAGCAATGTTAGAGTTTGCCTATGCTACAGGTATGAGAGTTACAGAAATTATTTCATTAAATATAGATGATGTAAATTTAGAAGAAGCTTATGTAATCTGTAAAAGTGGAAACAAACAAAGAATTATTCCACTAGGTACCATGTCATTGAAAGCTTTAAAAGAATATATAAATGATGCAAGAGGAATCTTAATAAAAAATGAGGATGAAAAAGCCTTATTTGTCAATATAAATGGTGGAAGACTTACAAGACAAGGATTCTGGAAGATTATAAAATACTATAAAGAACAAGCACATATAACAAAAGATATAACACCACATGTGTTAAGACATTCATTTGCAACACATTTATTGCAAAATGGAGCAGATTTAAGAGCTATTCAAACAATGCTTGGACATTCAGATATATCATCAACACAAGTTTATATGCAATTCCAAGATGAGGGATTAAAAAATATATATAGAAAAGCACATCCAAGAGCATAACTAAAAAAACAGCTACTTAATAGCTGTTTTTTGTTTTTTAAAAAATAGGAAATACTTGTACTTAGCATATTTGATATGTTAAAATAATGGTTGTAAAAAAAGCAAGAATAGAAGAAAAAATAAAAAAGGAAGAATAAAAAAATGAATAAAGCATTAATCATAAAAATAATTGTAATTCTATTATTTTTATTACTCAGTATTTTAGCATTAACAATTGCATATTTTTTAAATATAGATATAGAAACCAAAGAACCAAAAGAAATTAAAGAGGAATGTGAAATCAATACATATCTATATAAAAACAGAAAAGTATTTACGATAGAGAATAAGAATCAAACAGAAAATATAAAATATATCTTATATTTTCATGGAGGTTCTTATGTTGCAGAAGCAACACAAAATCATTGGGATTTCTTAGGAGAAATTGTTAAAGATACAAATTATACAGTTATCATGCCAGATTATCCATTAACACCGAAACATAACTATAAAGATGTATATAATATGGTGGAACCATTATACAAAAAAATAGTAGAAAAAGTAGGACAAGATAATTTAATCATCATGGGAGATTCAGCAGGTGGGGGATTAGCGTTAGGATTATATGAAAAAATGGCAAATGAAAATCTGGAACTTCCAGTAAAAACGATATTAATATCTCCATGGTTGGATGTAAGACTCGAAAATGAAAAAATAAAAGAAATTGAAAAAGCGGATACTGTTTTAAATAAAGAAGCCTTAAAAATAGCTGGTATTGCTTATGCAGGAGAGGACGGAATGAATAGCTATTTGGTAAATCCAATCGAAGGAGATTTGTCAAAACTAAAAAATATAAAAATCTTTGTTGGTACATATGATATATTAAATCCAGATTGCAATCTATTAAAGGAAATGGCACAAAGAGTTAATGGCGAAGTGGAAATAAATCAATATGAAAAGGCACAACATATTTGGTTAATCGATCATAATTCGGAAGAAACCATTACCCAAAAGGCATATCAGGATTTAATAGAAGAATTAAAAAATAGCTAAGGAGAAGGATTCCTATGAATGATAAAAAAGAGAAATTATATTGGAGAAGACTAGATAATTCGGCAAAAATATTTCCGATATCTGGTGGAAAGAAATATAGTACGGTTTTTAGATTATCTGCTGTATTAAAAGAGAAGATCGATAAAAAAATGCTGGAAATAGCTGTGGAAAAAGCATTAGAGCAATATAAATTTTTTAAGGTAAGACTAAGAAATGGATTTTTTTGGAACTATCTAGAATACAATCCTAAAAAACCAATCATAGAAGAGGAAAAGGAATATCCTTGTAAATATATAGATCCAAAAGAAAATAATAATTATCTATTTAAAGTTACCTATTTCGATGAAAAAATAAACATAGATATATTTCATTCATTAACAGATGGCAATAGTGGGACTATGTTTTTTAGAGAAATTATCTATAATTATATAGAATTAACCCATAAGGAAGAATTCCAAGAAGAACTGAGAGTAAAAAGAAAAATGGATTTATCAACAGAAGATAGTTATATAAAAAACTATAATAAAAAAGCCAAAGGAAATAATGCCTCTAAAAAGGCATATAAATTAGCAGGTCGAAAGATAAAATTAGGTGCCATTTCAGCCATACATGAGATGATAGATTTGAATGAATTAAAACAAGAAGCAAAAAAGTATGAGGCAACTATTACACAATACTTAACAGCTGTTTTAATATATGCTATATACAAAACAAATTATTTGAAAAATAAAGGAAAAAAACCAATCAAAGTATGCATACCTGTTAATTTGAAAAAATATTTTCCTTCTAATACAGTATCTAACTTTTTTTCATATATAACAGTAGAAGCTGAAATGAAAAAAGAAAAGCTAGATACTTTTGAGAAAATTGTAGAATTTGTAAAAAAAGATTTTGCTAAAAAATTAGAACCAGAAGAAATACAAAAAACAATGTCTGGAAATGTAAAATTGGGAACCAATCCATTGATTAAAATAATACCATTAGTATTAAAGAAACCAATTGTTAGATTAAGTTATATAGAAATTAGAAAATATACAACAACCACATTTTCTAATATAGGAAGAATTGGTATTATTGGTAAATATCAAAAATACATAGATAATTTTTTAATGCTAATCGCACCTGAACCAGTGGAAAAAATTAAATGTTCAGCATGTTCATTTGAAAATAAAATTGTATTTACATTTACATCCATTTTAGATGATTGTGAAATTGAGAAGCAATTTTGGCATTTTTTAAGAGAGAAAAATATTCATGTAAAAATAGAAAGTAATGGAATTTTAGACATTTAAAAGTATGGAAAAGTAAAAATATGAAAAAGGATAAAGAAAGGAAGCATATTATATGTTATATCCTAAAAAATTAAGTAGTAAAAAAAGTAATTTATTGATAAAACAATTATTAGGTATCTCATTGCTAATTGTTGTTATATTAACAGTTATAAACAAACTAACAAGTCCAGAAATTCATTGGGCAGCATTGGCTAACAGTGGAATCATTTATGCATGGATAACGGTCAGATATTCTATTAATAAAAGAACTAATATTGCAGGACATGTTATGATACAAGCCATTGCTATTTCCCTTTTGACAACGTATATAGATTATAAATTAGGATTTAAAGGTTGGTCTTTAGAAATTTCGATTCCGATTATTATTATGATAGCAAATGTGACTATGTTAGTATTAACAATCGTTAGTCATAAAAAATATATAAGATATGCTATATATCAACTTGTTATTTGTATTTATAGTTTATTACCAATTTATTTTATACAAGAAGAATTAATAGACAATTATATTTTAAGCTATATTGCCATAGGTATTTCTATTGTGAATTTCATACTAACCATTTTCCTTTCAGCAAGAGACGTAAAAGAAGCAGTAATAAGAAAATTTCATATGTAAAAAAGTTTATACATTCATCTTGAAAAAACGAATCAGATAATGTATGATTACATGGATAGAGGTGAGATATGAAATCGAATATATTTAAATATGTATTTATAATATTTGTAATCATGATTGTGGTTATAGCAGTTTTTATTATAAGAAATAATGAAAATAAGACAGAAACAGGAGAAGAAACATCAGAGACAAGCAATCAAGAAATTGTAAGAGAAATTAGATTAGGAATTGCACAATGTGATACATTAAATCCATTATTGACAAATAACAAAAATGTTCAAGATATAACGAAATTAATATATGAACCATTAGTAGATGTATCTTCAGATTATAAAGCTACCCCACAATTGGCAACAGAATGGGCAAAGCAAGATGCGACAACCTATATTATAAAATTAAGAGAAAATGTAAAATGGTCAGATGGAGAAAGATTTACATCAGCAGATGTTCAATTTACATATGATAGATTAAAAGAGAATTCTTCAATATATTCAAGTAATCTTGAACATGTTACTATGTTGGAAATTGTAGATGACTATACAGTAAAAATGTATTTAGACCAAGAAGTGCCATTTTTTGAATATTATTTGACATTTCCTATATTGTCTAAAACATTTTATGATACACAAGATTATTATAATACAGGTATTGTGCCAGTAGGAACAGGAAAATACAAAGTAGATAGTGTACAAGAAAATTATATAACCCTTATAAAAAATACAAATTGGTGGAACAGAGATACAACATTGTCGCTAGAAAAAATAAATGTAAATGTATATGATTCAGTAGGAGAATTATACAATGCTTTTAAACTAGGAAATGTAGATATTGTTAGTACAGACAATAATCATATACAAGATTATATAGGAACAATAGGATATAGTACAAAAGAGATAAAGGGAAGAGAACATGATTTTATTGTTTTAAACACACAAAATGAATTATTGTCAAAAGAAGAAGTGAGAAAAGCGATTTCCTATTCAATTGATAAAAATAATATTGTGTCAAATGTTTTTCAAAATAAATATTATACATCTAGTTTTCCATTAGATTATGGCTCATGGGCATACCAAGAGCAGGATGCAAGTGCAGGATACAATCCAGAACAAGCAAATCAATTATTATCAGAAAACGGATGGAATTATAGAAATGGATATTGGCAAAAAACAGAAAATCGTAAAACGCAAAGAATAGAATTGAATCTAATTGTAAAAGCATCAAATAGTAATCAAGTAACGGCAGCAGAAAATATAAAAACACAACTAGAAGCACAAGGAATCAGAATTAACATACAACAATATGCTGATGCACAATACAATATAGCGATACAAAATAAATCATATGATATGATATTATGTAGTATGAATGTATCACCTAATCCAGATATGTCTTTATTTTTCGGAGAAAACAATTTAGCAAATTATAGGAATGATGAAATTGCAGGTATTATGGATGAATTGAAAAATACAACAGATGAAGAAACGATAAAAAATGATTATGCAAGACTGGCAGAAATTTATAAAAATAATGTACCATATATTAGTTTATATACAAATAAATATACCATAGCCTATAATACTGAATTAGTTGGAGAAATCAATTCTAACTGGTTTAATCCATTCTGTGGAATAGAAACATGGTATAAATAGAAAATCAGATCATTTCTATAATAGATACAAGTATCATAATACAAATTAAAAAAAATTCAAATAAGTCTTGACAAAACAAATTTTTGATATATAATAACAATATCAAACAAAAGTTCAAAAAAATGAGGAGGAAAATTATGAGTGAGAATGCAGAAAAAAAGAAAGCATTAGACGCAGCAATGAGTCAAATAGAAAAACAATTTGGTAAAGGTTCTGTTATGAAATTAGGAGAATTTAAAGCCATGGAAATAGAGGCCATTCCAACAGGGGCCTTAAGCTTAGATATAGCCCTAGGAATTGGAGGGGTGCCTAGAGGAAGAATTATAGAGGTATTTGGACCAGAGTCTTCAGGTAAAACAACATTAGCTTTACATATTATTGCAGAAGCACAAAAAATGGGAGGAGAAGCAGCATTTATTGATGCAGAACATGCATTAGACCCTGTGTATGCAAAAAAACTAGGTGTAGATATCGATAATTTAATTGTATCTCAACCAGATACAGGAGAGCAGGCATTAGAAATAACAGAAAGTTTGGTAAGAAGTGGAGCACTAGATGTTATTGTAGTAGATTCTGTAGCAGCATTGGTTCCAAAAGCTGAAATTGATGGTGACATGGGAGACTCACACATGGGATTACAAGCAAGACTTATGTCACAAGCGTTAAGAAAATTAGCAGGAGCTATCAATAAATCGAAAACAGTGTTAATCTTTATTAACCAATTAAGAGAAAAAATAGGGGTTATGTTTGGAAACCCAGAAACAACAACTGGTGGTAGAGCACTAAAATTCTATGCATCTGTTAGAATGGATATTAGAAAAATAGAAAATATTAAACAAGATGGAGAAGTAAAAGGAAATAGAGTAAGAGTAAAAGTTATAAAAAATAAAGTAGCACCACCATTTAGAGAAGCAGAATTTGACATTATCTATGGAGAAGGTATTTCAAAAGAAGGTAATATTTTAGATATGGCTGTTAACTTAGATATCGTAGAAAAAGCAGGTTCATGGTTTAGTTATAATGGAGAAAGAATTGGTCAAGGTAGAGAAAATGTTAAGAAATACTTAAAAGAAAATCCAAAAATGCTAGAAGAAATAGAAGGAAAAGTAAGAGCAGATTTTGAAAAGGTATTTGAAGAAAGCTTAGGAGAAGAATTACCTGAAATAGACATGGATGATGACGAAGAATAAATAGAAGAAGATACTGTAATAGGTATCTTCTTCTATTTATGGTTGATATTTCCTGGATTTTGTAGTAAAATAGAAAGGAGGGCAAAAAATATGAAAGAAAGATATAAAACATTATCAGCTGTTATGCTAATGTTAATAAGACAAAACAATGGAACGGAAGAAATTTTATTACAAAAGAGAAAAAATACAGGATATATGGATGGATATTGGGATTATTCAGCTTCTCGGACATGTTGAAAATATGGAAAATATGAAAATGGCAGTGAAAAGAGAAGCGAAAGAAGAATTATGTATAGATATTGATACAAAAGATTTAGAATTTATTTCACTAATCCATAAGTTAAATGGAAATAATATGATTTACTATAATGGCTATTTTAAAGCTGTAAAATGGAAAGGAGAGCCTAGAATAGGAGAACCAGAAAAAAATGAAGAAATAAAATGGTTTGATATTCATCATCTTCCAGAAAATTTAGTGGATGACAGAAAAGAAGCAATATATAATTATACGCATAAGATACCATACAGTGAATTTGGATGGAATAAATAAAACAAAAGTAAAGGTGGATGTTATGATAAAATTACTTGCCAGTGATTTAGATGGAACAATAATTGACAATAATAATCAGGTAACGAAGGATGACCTAAATGTAATTGAAAAACTAAATAACACAACAGTTAACTTTGCCATTTGTACAGGAAAAACATATTCTATGACAAAAGATATATGTGATAAATTAAATCCAACATATGGGATTTTTGGAAATGGTACACAAATTGTTAATTTAAAAACAGGTGAAGAAATTAAAAGGAATGTTATATCAAATGAAAAAGCAATAGAATGTTTGAAAATTGTGAGTAACAGTGATTTACATATCCATATATACACAGAAAATAAAATCATTGCACAACAACAACTAAAATATATGGCTTATAGAAATTATATGCTATATAAAGATCAAGTCCAATTTGAAGTGGTAGAATCATTAGAAAACTATATAAAAGAAAAAAAACCTAACATATTAAAATTGGTTATATCAGGGGAGAAAGACTTGAAAAAACTAAAAGAAAAGATAGAAAAGGAAGAAGACTTAACGGCTATACAAATAAGAAAATACAATGAATATAAAGACAAAATCATCAACCAAGAATATGAATATTTAGATATTGTACCAAGACATGTAACAAAATATGATGCATTAAAACAATTAAGCCAATATTTAAACATTCAAAATGATGAGGTTATGGCAGTAGGAGATAATGTAAATGATATAGAAATGATAAAATATGCAGGCGTAGGAGTTGCAATAGGCGGTAGTTATGAAGAAGTCAAAGGGGTAGCTTCATATGTAACACAAAACACAGTAAGAAATGGCGGATTTGCAGAGGCTGTATATAAATTTATCAAATTGTAATAGATAAATTTAGTTTACGTATGACAAAGGAGGAAGGAATGTATACAGCAGAAGAATTTGACAAAGAGAAAATAAAAGTATTAAAATATATATTATATAAAAAAAGAAGCGAAAATGAAATTAGAAAAAAATTTGAAAATGTAATAGAGCCAAATCTATTGGAAGATGTAATCGAATATTTGAAAGAAGCAAAATATATTGATGATAAAGAATATATAAGAAGAACAGTCAATAATTTTATATCATTAAAAAACTTATCGATTAGAGAAATAGAATATAAGTTATATAGTAAAGGGATAAAAAAAGAAGACATAGAAGATTATATATATGAAAATAAAGAGGAATTAATAGAATATGAAATAAAATCAGCTAGAAATATTGTTAATAAAAAAATAACCTCATTAGAAATAGAAGAAATCAAACAATATTTGCTAAAAAAAGGTTACAAAAAAGAACATATAAATCTAGCACTAGAAGATATAGAGTAAAGATTAAGAGGAGATAGACAAATGTCAATATTAACATTAGAAACGAAAAAATATGCCATAAAAATAGAAAACTTTGAAGGGCCTCTTGATTTGTTATGTCATTTGATAGAAAAAAATAAGATGAGTATATATGATATTCATTTGAATGAGATAACAGATCAATATATACAATATTTAAATGAAATGGAAAAAATGAACTTAGAAATTGCAAGTGAATTTGTCGTTATGGCATCAACTTTGTTATATTTAAAGTCTAAAAATTTACTTCCAAAACAAGAAGAGGAAGAAGAAGAATTAACAGAAGAAGAATTAATTAGAAGAATTATAGAATACAAGAAATTTAAAGAAATTAGTAAAGTATTAAAACAAAATTATATCCAAACGGGTAATCGATATTATAAAGGACAAGAAGAGATTGCACTTCCTAAACAAAAATTAGAAAAAGAATATGATAATAAAATCATTCCTAATATCTATAGAAATGTAATCGAGAAAAATCGTGTTAGAATGAATCAAAATGCTAAAAATATCGAAAAAATTGCATTAGTAGAAAATTATACAGTCGCAAGTAAAGTAAAAGAAATGTTTAAAGTATTGGTAAAACAAAAGCGATTTATATTTAATAAATTGTTTTCATTAAATAAACATAACAAACAAGAAGTGGTGACAGCTTTTAGTGGTTTATTAGAAATGTCAAGAAGAAAAAAAGTAGAAACAACGCAAGAAGAATTATTTGGAGACATTACAGTTGAGAAAACAAAAAGAGCATAAGAAATATATGTTTAAAAAAGAAAAAAAAGGAAAAACTAATATAAATGGTTTCATAAGGAGGCAAATATATTGGTTTTTCCTTTTGTTTTATTGATAATTCTTTTACTAAGCATAATGTTGATGACGAGTAAAATAGAAATAAAAATAATAAATTTAGTAATAGACACACGAAACAGGAAACATATAAATGATAAATATAAAATTATTTTAAAAATGAATATATTAAAGAAAATACCAATCATAAAATTTACAATAACAAAAGAGAAATTAGAAAAAGCACAAAAAAGATTTCAAATGCATGAAAAGATAAAGAAATTAGAAGAAGATATTTGGAATAATAAAGATAAGATAGATTTGAAATTTATAGAGCTAGTAAAAGAATTGAAGAAATGTATGTATATAAAAAATTTAAATCTAAAAATACAATTTGGAACAGAAAATGCATTTTTAACAGCTATATTTGTAGCAATTTTTTCAAGTATTTTATCAATAGGAATATCTAATATGTATAGAAAAGAAGATCATATAAAATATGAAATAGAACCAATATATGCGAATCAAAATTTTATAAAAATTGGAATATTTGGTATATTTCAAATAAAAGTGATACATATTATAAATATTATATATGTATTCAATAAAAAAGGAGGAAGAAAATATGAGCGAACATCCAATAGAAGGTCTTATGACTACAGCTATGAATAGTATTCAAGATATGATAGATGTGAATACCATTATAGGCGAACCAATTGAAACTTCTAATAATATTGTGATTATCCCTATATCAAAAGTATCTTTTGGATTCGCAGCAGGTGGAAGTGAATTTAAAGGGGAAACAGTTGATGAATATAGGAAGAGAGAAAAAGAAGAAGAGGTGCAATACAGATTACCATTTGGAGGTGGTTCAGGAGCGGGTGTTACAATTAATCCAATTGCTTTCTTGGTAATACAAGAGGAAAATGTAAAATTGATGCCAGTTAGCTATACCTCTTCCATAGATAAGCTTTTAGATTATATTCCAGATGTATTGGATAAGACCAATCATATGATCAATAAATGTATGCAAAAATCAAAAGAAAAAAAAGAACCAAAAGATATAGAAAAGAAAAAACCAGAAAATATAAAGATGAATAAAGATAAAATGGAAGAAGATTTAGAAGAAAGTAGACATATAAGAGAAAGAATGCAAAAGACCAAAAAGCCAATTGAGGAAGAAATTACGTATGAGTATGAATATGATGAAACGTTAGATGATGACGAATAAACATATCTAAAAAAGAATTTGACTAATTTTACAACAAACCCAATATCCAGAAAATAAAAAAACGTGTTGACAAAGTTTCAAAAAAAGATAATAGAAATAGTGAATATTTCTATTATCTTTTTTTGTTTTTAGATATTTGTTAATAAAAAATTAATAAATCCTCTATTTATTATTAATAAAAATGTGGTATAGTATATATGCCAGAGGATAAGGCTGAGAACGGAGGAAAGAATTATGTATAATATATTAGTTGTTGATGATGATAAAGAAATTGTAAATGCTATTGAAATCTATTTATCACAAGAAGGATATCATATTATCAAAGCTTATGATGGAGAAGAAGCTTTAGAAAAACTGAAAGAAAATGAAATTCACTTAATTATTCTAGATATTATGATGCCCAATAAAGATGGGATTGAAACATTGCAAGAAATTAGAAAAGATAAAACCATCCCTGTTATTATGTTATCAGCAAAATCAGAAGACTATGATAAGATTTCAGGATTAAATACAGGTGCTGATGACTATGTTACCAAACCATTTAATCCATTAGAATTAATTGCAAGAGTAAAATCTAATATCAGAAGATATGTAGATTTTAATCATACAACTGTAAGAAATGAATCTAAAACAGAAAAACTGTTAAAAACAGGAACATTAGAGATGAATGATGAAACAAAGAAAGTGACAGTGGATGCAAAAGAAATAAAATTGACAGCAACAGAGTATAATATCTTAAAATTTCTATTAAAGAATAAAGGAAAAGTATATTCTATAGAACAAATTTATGAAAATGTATGGAATGAAGAAAGTTATGGTGCAGAAAACATCATAGCTGTACATATCAGACATATAAGAGAAAAAATAGAAATTAATCCAAAAGACCCCAAATATTTAAAAGTCATCTGGGGAATTGGGTATAAAGTAGAAGATATAAAATAATAGATAATAAATAGAAAATATATGAATGATTATGGGTGATCCAAAAGAAGAAACGTGTAAAAACATAAGAAAAGAATAGAGAAAAAATATATAAAGAGGGATAACAAAAAAGAAGGTGAATATATGCAAAATGTAAGAGAATCCATATTATTAAAATTTTTATGTTATATATTAATTCCTGCTATGATTTTTGTTTTAGCAATTAGTATTATTGATGTATCTATTACTTCACAATATGGAGAAATGAAAGGACCAGAAGAATATATTGAAACAGAAGAATTTGGAAGAGAATATTTATTAACATTAATCTATAATGTTCGAGGGATTAACAACGACAAGAGGCAAATGAAAGTAAACACAGAAAATACAAATACCTTAGAAACATCTGAAATACCATCACAAACGACAAGTGAAAATCCATATGATAATTATAGTGAAATAGAAGATGAAAGTTATGCATATCCAGTCTATTATGAAGTGATAAATTATAATAATACGATGATAAGCCAATACATTCAGTATATTATTATCGATAAAGAAAATGGTAATATGTTTACCAATATTAGGTCAAACAATTACCCAGAAGAAATGAATAAATTGCAATCAGAAAAAACCAACTGGAGTTATCAAGATGGAAAAATAACAACCAACATTCATACAATTGACCAAGAAAGCACCAAATATATAACATCATCTAGCTATTCAATTGATAATTTTGAAGGATATGAGGTATATTCTAATATAGACCCGACGGCACTAACTTATTCAAATACTTTATATGTGCAACAGACAGTATATAATATATTTAAAGAACATGAAAACTTACCTGCGTATTTAATACCATTGTCAGCGATTTCAATTATTATTATGATTGTGTATTTAATTTGGGCGACAGGACATGAAAAAGGAAAAGAAGGCATTCAATTAAATAGTATTGATAGAATTTCTTATGAAATCATTTCTATTGTAATTATGATTGTCATTGGTATGATGATGAGTTTTGCAATTGCGAGTGTAGAAACACAAATTCCACAAAAGATTTTAATATCTGTATTTTTACTATGTTACTTAATTGGATATGCATGTTTGGCAGTATGGGTTAGTACCACAATTAGAAGACTAAAAGCAAAACAATTTATCCGTTCATTCTTAACCTACAAAATTTGTAGATGGATAAAAGTAACGATTCAAAAAATCTTTAGAAAAGTAACAGATAAAGAAAATACAAATCGTAAAATCACAATTATTTATTGGGGATTTGTTGCTATTAGTATGATATTAGCATGTACTATGTGGAGCGGAATTGGTTTTATTGCATTGATTGCTTTTTGGGTATGGGTATATTACAAATTGCTACAATATAATAAAAAAGTACAAAAAATCAATGAAGCCTTAAGAAATATATATGAAGGAAATCCAAATGTAAAATTAAATGAAGAAGAATTAGAAGGAACATTAAAAATAATGGCAAAATATATTAATGACATTGCAGGCGGATTTACCAATGCGATTGATCAAAGTTTAAAATCTGAGAGATTAAAAACAGAACTGATTACAAATGTATCACATGATATCAAAACACCATTAACATCTATTATCAATTATGTGGATTTATTGAAAAAAGAAGATATCCATAATGCCCAAATAGAACAATATATTGCTGTATTAGATAAAAAATCACAAAGATTAAAGAAATTGATAGAAGATTTAGTAGAAGCATCAAAAGTATCATCTGGAAATGTGACATTAAATATAGAAACAATTAATCTAAAAGAATTATTAAATCAAACTGTAGGAGAATTTGAAGATAAATTAGAAAAGAAAAAATTAAAACTAGAAATGGATTTACCAAATGAAAATGTATTCATTAAAGCAGATAATCGATATTTATATAGAGTTATCGAAAATGTATTTAGCAATATTTCAAAGTATGCTTTAGAAGGTTCTAGAGTCTATATAAATTTATATGAAGAAAATAAAAATGTTAAATTAGAAATAAAAAATATATCAAAAGAGAAATTAAATATTAGTGCAGAAGAACTAATGCAACGATTTGTAAGGGGAGATAAATCTAGATACACAGAAGGAAGCGGTTTGGGGCTTTCTATTGCAGAAAGTTTAACAGAATTACAAGGTGGAGAATTTAAAATTGATATTGATGGTGATTTATTTAAAGTAGAAATTAAGTGGAAAGGAACTGATATGTAAGTTCCTTTTTTTATTTCTAAATAATTCGTATAGTCTTATCATTCAAATGTCGAAAACTTCTAATAAAACGACAAAACTTCCTATTTTTTACTCTTGGAAAATAATGGAAAAAGGAATATAATACCAAAAGAATATTAAAGGAGGATATGATGGAATCAAAATTTTATGAAGAGGACAAGTTATTGGTATTTAAAATAACGGAAGAAATTGATGATTTTAGTGTTCAAAAGATAAGGAGGAGGGCTGATTATGAAATTGAAAGATATATGCCTAAAAAAGTTATATTTGATTTTGATCGTGTTACATTCATGGATAGCGCAGGGATAGGACTCATTATAGGAAGGTATAAATTTGCCAAAATGTTAGGAGGAACCGTTGAACTTGCCAATTTAACTAATAGTATCAAAAAAATATTTGAAATGAGTGGCATTTTAAGATTAATACCTGTTACGAAGTTAGAAATCATATAGGGCGCATAGAGGAATGTTTCATAACAAAAAAGGTTTATAGGTAATACCAAATAAAAAACCTAAATATATATTAAAGGTAAGAAAAATGAAAAGTGAAATTGAAAATGAAATGAAATTAGAATTTATTAGTAAATCTGCAAATGAAGCATTTGCAAGAATTACAGTTGCAGCTTTTGCATCACAATTGGATCCTACGATAGAAGAATTAGCAGATATAAAGACAGCAGTTTCTGAAGCGGTTACGAATTGTATTATTCATGGATATGACAAAAAACAAGGAATTGTCAAAATATTTGCAAGACTAAAAGAAAATGAAATTATGATAGAAATATCAGATAAGGGAAAAGGAATAGAAAATATCGATATAGCAAAAGAACCTCTATATACGACAAAACCAAATCTAGAAAGATCAGGAATGGGATTTACAATAATGGAAAGTTTTATGGATACGGTAGATGTTGAATCTGTTGTTGGATTAGGAACAAAAATAACGATGAGAAAAATAATAAAAAATAAGATGGAAAATGACGAGGCAGATGATGAGTTTGAAATGATTACAAAAGAATAGAGGTATACTATGTTTGAAAACAGTGTTGAAGCAATCAAAAAGGCACAATCTGGTGATAAATATGAATTAGAAAAAATGATCAGAGATAACAATGGACTTATATGGAGTATTGTCAAAAGATTTAATGGGAGAGGATACGAGTTAGAAGATTTATACCAGATTGGATGTATGGGATTTATAAAGTCAATCAAAAGATTTGACACCAATTATGATGTGAAATTATCCACATATGCCGTCCCCTATATGATTGGAGAAATTAAAAGATATATAAGAGATGATGGACCAATAAAAGTAAGTAGAGGCATAAAAGAATTAGGAACAAAGATAAGAGAACTACAAAAAGAAAGCATAAGCAAAAAAGGAAAGGAATTAACGATTGAAGAATTAGAAAAAGAATTAAAGATATCAAAAGAAGATATAGGATTAGCACTGGAAGCGAATAATACAGTGGAATCCATTGATAGTAACTTTTATACAGACAATAAAGATGGAAATTGTATTCAGTTAATAGAAAAAATTTCAACAGATAAAAACGAAGAAGAAATTATCACAAATAAATTAGCAATAAAACAATTAATAGAAGGACTAGGTAATCGAGATAAAGAGCTTATATTACTAAGGTTTTATAAAGATAAAACACAATCTCAAGTAGCAAAAATTCTTGGAATTACACAAGTACAGGTTTCAAGATTGGAAAGAAAAATTCTAGATAAGATGAAAATGAAGCTAATTTCCTAAAGAAGGTGATAAATTGAAAAAAGTTTTTATCTATTTTTTTGTTTTTTTATTTATCTGTTTCATTCTACCAGCATTATTAACCAAATGGGAAACCAGTACATATTCAGAAGCCAGCAGTGAGAATGAAGAAAATCCAAAAGAAGCATCAGAAGAAGCTTCAGATGCATATGTATATAATCAATATGGAACCATAAAGTTATTACATGCAGATACAAATGAAGTCGAAGAAGTAGCATTAGATAGCTATCTTTGCAATGTTATATCAGCAGAAATGCCAGTGGATTTTGAAAAAGAAGCATTAAAAGCACAAGCAATTGTTGCAAGAACCTATACAATTTACAAAATGCATTACAAAAAACATGATAATGCAGACATTTGTGATGATTCTACTTGTTGTCAAGCTTGGATTTCAAAAGAAGATCGATTTGCTAGATGGGATGGAGATAAAGAAGCAAAATGGGATAAAATTGAAGAATGTGTCAATGAAACAAAGGGAAAAGTAATTACTTATGAAAATCAACCGATTAATGCTTTTTTTCATTCCAATAGTGGAGGAAAGACAGAACTACCAGTAGATGTATGGGGTGGAGGCAGTAATATGCCATATCTCCAAGTAGTAGAAACATCAGGAGAGGATGCTTATTCACAATATAATTCAGAGGTAGAGCTAACCAATGAAGCACTTTTAGAAAAATTAAAAGTAAAATATGCTGATATTCAGATTGATTTTAATTATGATGAAGATATCAAAATACTAGAATATACAAGTAGTGGAAGAGTAAAAACCATAAAATTTGGAAATCATGAAATTTCAGGGACGGAAGCTAGAAATCTATTGGGGTTGAAATCTACAAATTTTGAATTCGTAAAAGAAGAGGGTAAAATAAAATTTATCGTCAAAGGATATGGTCATGGTGTAGGAATGAGTCAAACTGGAGCAGACAGTATGGCAAAAAGTGGTAGTACGGCAGAAGAGATTATTCAGCATTTTTATGTTGGTGTAGAGATTAAGGAAGTTAATTCTCTGTGATTTGGAAGTTTCTAAAAACATATTATATATTTTATGAAATTACGAATGCGAATGAAATTATATTAGAAATTATTAAGATAGCTAATAGGAGAATCTCAAATTTTCTTTGAGAGGTGCCTGTTAGCTATCTTTAAAATTTCTTTATAATGTAATGTTAACCGAGTAATAAATAAAATATATAATATGTTTTTAGAATCTTCCAGCATTTATAATAAACAAAAAATTATTTTAAAAATGTATAATCTTTTTAAAAAAGGAAATACTTGTAATAACAAAGTATTTAAGGAGGATTATATGAGAAGAAATATGAATTTAAAAAATGTAAAGGAAAAAAATATAAATGATAAGATAATTTCATATATTGTTGTTGGAACAATTATAGTAGCTATCATTATTATTTCATTGTTATTATATAGTCAAAAAATAAATAAGGATGTGAAAGATGAAACAATGTCATTAGGACAAATGACAAATATAATAGGAGATACAGACGAATATGATGAAGAAACAGAAAGTGCTAGTACAGATATAGGAAAAACAGTTGAAGAGAGCGAGAAAGACAGCGAAGAACAAACTAGTGGGGAAAATGTACAAGCTCAAGAAAATGAAAATACGACACCGAGTGAACCTGTAACAAGTAGTACAAATACCAATAATACAGCACAAAATATAACAAGTACAGAACCAAAAACAGAAAAACAAGAAATAAAGGAATTCAGTTTTCAAAAACCTGTAGAAGGTGAAATCATAAGAGAATTTGCACAAGATAATTTAGTGTATTCACAAACATTAGAAGAATGGGTAACACATAATGGGATAGATATAAAAGCAGATAAAACAACAGTAGTAAAAGCAGCAGAAGCAGGTGTTATAAAATCAATAAAAAATGATCCTAGATACGGATTAACCATTGTAATACAACATGATGATGTATATGAAACTGTATATTCGAATTTATTGACAGCAGAATTTGTGGTTGAAGGAGAAACGGTAGAAAAGGGACAATCTATCGGTACAGTAGGAAATAGTGCTGTATTTGAAATTGCAGATGAACCACATTTACATTTTGAAATATTAAAAAATTCTATACAGGAGGATCCATCAATTTATATAAAATAGTAATTGACTAAGAAATATATGTGTGGTAAAATAGGCTGGAAAAATAATAAAAGAAGGAATGAAAAATGAAATTAGGAATTGTTGGACTACCAAATGTAGGAAAAAGCACATTATTTAATAGTATAACAAAAGCAGGTGCAGAGTGTGCGAATTATCCATTTTGTACAATCGAACCAAATGTTGGTGTTGTGCCTGTTCCAGATGAGAGATTAGATGCATTAACAAAGATGTATCATCCTCAAAAAACAACACATGCTGTTATTGAATTTGTAGATATAGCAGGATTAGTAAAAGGTGCAAGTAGAGGAGAAGGTCTAGGAAATAAATTTTTATCACATATACGTGAAACAGATGCCATATGTGAAGTGGTAAGATGTTTTGAGGATTCTAATATTGTACATGTTGATGGAAATATAGATCCAATAAGAGATATTGAAACAATCAATTTAGAATTAATATTTGCAGATATAGAAACTGTTAATAAAAGATTAGAGAAAGCCAAAAAGAATTTAAAAGCTGATAAAAAATATCAAGAGGAAATAGATGTACTTGAAAAAATAAAGGATACCCTAGAAAAAGGAATATCTGCTAGAGCAATTGATTTTAATGAAGAAGAACAAACATTAGTAAAAGATATGTTTTTATTAACAACAAAACCAATATTATATATTGCAAATGTTTCTGAGAATCAATTAAGTGATGTTGAAAATGACTTAAATGTCAAAAAAGTAAAGGAATATGCTGAAAAAGAAAAAGCAGAAGTCATTCCTCTATGTGTAAAAGTGGAAGAAGAATTATCAGGATTAGATGATAATGATAAAAAAGAAATGCTAGATATGTTAGGGTTAGAAGAGTCAGGATTAGATAAAGTGATAAAGAAAAGTTATGACTTACTTGGATTGATGTCTTTCCTAACAGCAGGAGAGCCAGAAGTAAGAGCATGGACAATTAAAAAAGGTACAAAAGCGCCACAAGCAGCAGGAAAAATCCATTCAGATATTGAAAGAGGTTTTATAAAAGCAGAAGTCGTTTCATTCAAAGATTTAATAGAACAAGGTTCAATGGCTTCAGCAAAAGAAAAGGGATTAGTAAGATCAGAAGGTAAAGAATATGTCATGCAAGATGGAGATATTGTTTTATTTAAATTTAATGTGTAATAAAGTGTAATTTTTCTGTAATAAAAATGTAATAAAAAAAAAAGAAAAATCTATTGACTAAAAAATAAAATAAGTATATTATATTTATAGTGTAAACAAAAGATAATAGTGTGTTTGTAAACTTGCAATTATTAAAAAAACGTGCTATAATAATAATTGTTTATAGAGAAAAATAGATATGAAGTAAGGAGAGGTAATATGAAAAAATCAATTATTTTAAAAAGTTTTTTAGTAATTTTAGTTAGTGCAATGCTTGTATTTATAACATCATCAGTATATGCAGCAACATCACCAGAAGATGGAGAATTTCCAGATATATTAGCAGAGAATACTTCATCAAATAGTGCAAATACAAATTCAAATACAAATAGCAATAGTGCGAATACAAATTCTAATGTTCAAAACTTAAATGCATTAAGAAATAATACAAGTAATAGAGTAAATAACACATCTAATACTTTACCAAAAACAGGTATACAAGATTCTTTACCAACAGTATTATTGGTTGTTGTATTTGCAATCTCAGCAATTTATGCATATAAAAAGATAAAAGATTATAGAAATATTGATTAATAAATATAAAATTGAAGATGTTAAACATCTTCAATTTTTGCTTTTATAATAATTCTATTACCATTAAAATTATTACAAGTAACCAAAGTTAATTCAAAAGAATCTGTAAGTGTATCATATACAGGAGACAAATCATCAGATTTTACTTCATAATTTTTAATGACAGAATATATATATTTATTATCAGAAATATCATATAAAAATATTTTATCACGAATATTTAATTGTTTAATTTTACTAAAAAATTTAGAATTATCATAATTATGTCCTGCAATACATAAATTGGAATTTGTTGTATTAGTAGTTAATTCAGATGGAAAATCTCCATAAAATCGACAAGGAGATGTTTGAAGTAACTCATCACTTAATTCATTGAAAATAGGATAAGAAATATTTAAACTTGGAATTTCTATAACACCAATAATAGAATCTGGCTCAAGAGGAACGATTTCATCTGAAATACCATTCTTATTATCGTTATGATTAGAATATAATTTGGTTATACTATAATTATTAATTAATAAGTTCGAAAAACTTTCTTTATTATTTAACGAAATTTTATAATATATAAATAGAGAAGTGATAATTAAAATAGCTAACATAGAAAGAAAAAACTGAATGTTGAATAATTTTTTAGAAATTTTTTTTGTGGAAGGTGTTTCTTGCGTATTATTCATATCTTTTGAATTGTCAATATTTTTATTGAAATCAATATTTATAATTTGATTCATAATTTATCCTCCCATTATGTTTGTCTGAAGTTATCTTATTTAATAGTATTTCCGAATAAAAATAAAATATGATATTTAAAAATATTAAAAAATGGAAAATTATATTTTACTTGACAAATAAAAAATAGCGTATTAAAATAGTTAGGCAACGAACTAAAAGAGGTGTTGGTATGGGGAAAAATGAAATTGGAAAATATATTCAAATTGTTTCTAGACAATTAAAAAGAAATATGGACGAAACGTTAAGCAAATACAATGTGACAGGGGTGCAATCGATGCTGATAGGATATATTTATAAAAAATCAAAACAAGGAGAAGTCTTTGCTAAAGATATTGAAGAAGAATTTGATATGAGAAAAGCAACTGTTACAGGAATTATACAATTAATGGAAAGCAACGGGCTTATCATCAGAAAAGCAAAACAAGGAGATTGTCGATTAAAAAGTATTGTATTAACCTCAAGAGCATTACAGATAGAAAAAATTGCAAAAAAGCAAATTAACATAACAGAAAAAGAGATAGTAAAAGAAATGACAAAAGAAGAACAAGAAATTTTTTTAAAATTGTTGAAAAAGGCCTCATATAATTTATGTAATTTGGAAGTCAAAAAATAAAAGAGCAAGAAGTTTCTACGCAAAAATTACTTAAAATATCTTTTAGGGTAATATAAAAGAAAGGAGAGAAATATGTTAAAAAAATTAGCAAGTTATATTAAAGAATACAAAAAAGAGACCATATTAACACCTATTTTTGTTGTTTTAGAAGTCGTTATGGAGGTTATTATTCCATTACTAATGGCAAAAATTATTGATGTGGGAATCCAAAATGGAGATGTTCACTATATCTTAGAAATGGGCGTATTATTAATCATTTCAGCGATATTATCTTTAACTTTTGGAATGTTATCAGGAAGATTTGCAGCAAAAGCTTCATCAGGATATGCTAAAAATTTAAGAAAAGCAATGTTTCATAAAGTGCAAGATTATTCATTTGAAAATATAGACAAATTTTCAACATCAAGTTTAGTGACACGTATGACAACAGATGTTACTAATGTACAGATGGCATTTCAAATGATTATCAGAATATTAGTTAGAGGACCAATTATGATGATATTTGCTTTATTAATGGTTATGTCTATTAGTTTGAAATTGTCAGCTGTCTTTTTCGTAGCCATACCAGTTTTAGGGGCTATATTGTTCTACATAGCCATAAAAGCACATCCTAATTTTGAAAGAGTGTTTAAAAAATATGATAAATTAAATCGAGTTGTACAAGAAAATGTATCAGCCATTAGAGTTGTAAAAGCCTATGTTAGAGAATCTTTTGAAGAAAAAAAATTCAAAGAAGTTAATGATGAAGTATATGATAATTTCAAAAAAGCAGAAAAAATTGTTGCATTTAATGGACCTGTTATGCAATTTACCATTTATACTTGTATTTTACTAATTTCATGGATTGGTACACAACTAATTGTTGGCGGAGAAATGCGGAACAGGACAATTATCTAGTATTATTACATATGCATGGCAAATTCTTGCAAGTTTAATGATGTTATCATTTGTATTTGTTATGATCATCATGGCACAATCATCAGCAGAAAGAATTATTGAAGTTATTGATGAAGAACCAACCATAAAAGATAAAGAGAACCCAGTAACAGAAGTAAAAGATGGATCAATCAAATTTGAAAATGTAAGTTTTCAATATAGTGATGAGCAAGAAGATGATAAATTTGCACTAGAGAATATTAATTTAGATATTAAAGCAGGAGAAACCATAGGCATTATTGGTGGAACAGGAAGTTCAAAATCAACACTTGTACAACTGATTCCAAGACTATATGATGTGACAAAAGGAAATATCAAAGTTGGAGGTGTCGATGTTAAAGATTATGAAATACATAGCCTAAGAGATGCCGTAGCCATGGTATTACAAAAAAATGTGTTATTTTCTGGAACCATTGCAGAAAACCTAAGATGGGGAAACAAAGAGGCAGACCAAGAAGAATTAGAAGAAGCATGTAAATTAGCACAAGCAGATGGATTTATTAAAGAATTTCCAAGCAAATATGAAACTGTACTAGACCAAGGAGGTACAAATGTTTCAGGAGGACAAAAACAAAGAATTTGTATTGCAAGAGCAATGTTAAAGAAACCAAAAATATTAATTCTAGATGATTCAACAAGTGCAGTTGATACCAAAACAGATGCATTGATTCGTAAAGCATTTAGAGAAGAAATTCCAGATACCACAAAAATCATTATTGCACAAAGAGTTTCTTCAGTAGAAGATGCAGATAAAATCATTGTTTTAAATGAAGGAAAAATAGATGGAATTGGAACATCAGAAGAATTATTAAAAACAAATGCAATATATAGAGAAGTTTATGAATCACAGATGAAAGGAGGAGACGAAGATGCTTAAAAGTAAGGGTAAGAAAAGAAAGACAATTAAAAGATTATTAAAATATGTAACTGAAAATTATAAATTACAATTAGCAGTGGTTTTAGTTAGTATTATCATTAGTGCTTTAGTAGGTGTACTTGGTACACAATTTATTAAATACTTAATTGATGATTTTATTACACCACTTTTAGGAAACGAGTCTCCAGATTATACAGCATTGTTAAATGTGATTATGGTAATGGCAGTTATCTATTTAGTGGGGGTTATTTGTACATATACATATGACCGATTAATGGTAAATATATCACAAGGCGTTTTAAATAAAATTCGTAAGCAGATGTTTAATCATATGCAAAAATTACCAATTCGATATTTTGATAGTCGAACTCATGGAGAAATTATGAGTACATATACGAATGACGTAGATACACTAAGACAGATGTTAAGCCAAAGTATTCCACAAGTCTTTTCAGCTTGTATTTCTATGGTAGCTGTATTAATCGCCATGCTTGCAACCAATATCTATTTAACACTTGTGGTATTAGCAATGGTCATATTAATGGTCTTTGTATCAAGATATTTAGGAGGAAACAGTTCAAGATTCTTTGTTAAACAACAAGAAGATATTGGAAAAGTCAATGGATACATCGAAGAAATGATGGAAGGACAAAAAGTTGTCAAAGTGTTTAATTATGAAGAAGATTCAAAAGCAAAATTTGATGACTTAAATGAAGAATTATGTGACAGCATGACAAAAGCCAATATGTATGCCAATATTTTAATGCCTTGTATCATGAATATTGGAAATTTAGGATATGTATTAGTTGCTGTTATTGGTGGTATTTTATCTGTTAATGGAATTTTAACCATTGGTAGTATTGCAGCCTTTTTACAATATGTAAAAGCCTTTACAAATCCATTAGGTCAAGTTTCTCAACAAATGAACTCTATTATTATGGCGCTAGCCGGTGCTGAAAGAATCTTTGATCTAATTGACCAAGAAGAAGAGGTTGATGAGGGATATGTAACATTAGTTAATGCAAAAATGGAAAATGGAAAAATTGTAGAAGCAGAAGAAAGAACAGGAATGTGGGCATGGAAACATCCACATAAAGATGGAAGAATTACCTATACAAGACTTCGTGGTCAAGTAGAATTTGAAAATGTACAATTTGGATATGAACCAAAGAAACGAATTTTACATGATATTACATTAAAAGCAAAAGAAGGTCAAAAAGTATCATTTGTTGGTGCAACAGGAGCAGGAAAAACAACAATTACAAATTTAATTAACAGATTTTATGACATTCAAGACGGAAAGATTCGTTATGATAGAATTAATATTAGAAAAATAAAGAAAGATGACTTAAGAAGATCACTAGGAATGGTATTACAAGATACAAGCTTATTTACAGGAACCATCAGAGAGAATATCCGTTATGGAAAACTAAATGCAACAGATGAAGAGGTTGAGGCAGCTGCAAAATTATCAAATGCAGATAAATTTATTAAACACTTACCACATGGATATGATACAATGATAACTGGAAATGGAGAAGGTTTATCACAAGGACAAAGACAATTGTTATCAATTGCAAGAGCAGCATTAAACAATCCACCAGTATTAATCTTAGATGAAGCAACATCAAGTATTGATACAAGAACTGAAAAAATTGTCCAAGAAGGAATGGATAAACTAATGAAGGGAAGAACTGTATTTGTTATTGCACATAGACTTTCAACAATTAAAAACTCTGATTTAATTATGGTGTTAGACCATGGTAGAATCATTGAAAGAGGAAACCATAACGAACTAATTGCTCAAAAAGGAACTTATTATGGATTATATACAGGAGCAATTGAAATTGATTAATGTCCATTTGGGGACGTTTCTGTTTGGGACATTTTTAAACTTAACACAGGATAGAGATAATCTATTCTGTGTTTTTTATGTATAGAAGGATCACTATGAACTTAATGGAAAATCCGTTTATAAGGTGTACAAAAAGGTATTCTTATGATAAAATACAAAAGGAAAATGTAATGAGAATATTCATAAATACAATTATATATAATCGTATATTTGATGAATGAAAGAAATTTTAATAAGAAAGGAAGAATGAAAAAATGAGTGATATGACAATTTCAAAGGATATGATTCATATTGGAGCAGGGGATAAACATATAAACCTATTTGAGAATCAATATGTCTTAAAAAATGGAATGAGTTATAATTCTTACTTAATTAAAGATGAAAAAAATGTTGTATTAGATACAATTGATGAAAAATTAACAGATACATGGATAGAAAATTTAGAAAAGGCACTAGATGGAGAAAAACCAGATTATCTAATTGTTTCCCACATGGAGCCAGACCATGCGTATAATATAGGGGTATTGGCTAAAAAATATCCAGAAATGAAAGTAGTCGGAAACCAACTTACCTTTAATATGCTTTCAAATTTCTTTAAAGAAATTGATTTTTCAAATAGGAAATTTGTTGTTATGGAAGGGGATGTACTAGACATTGGAAAACATAAGTTACAATTTTTTATGGTACCAATGGTACATTGGCCAGAGGTTATGCTAACCTATGAACAAACAGAAAAAATCCTATTTTCAGCAGATGCATTTGGAAAATTTGGAGCATTAGATGTAGATGAAGAATGGGAAAGTGAAGCCAGAAGATATTACTTTGGAATTGTTGGAAAATATGGAATGCAAGTACAAGCCCTATTGAAAAAAGTAGCAAATCTAGATATTCAAACGATATGTCCTTTACATGGACCTATTTTAAAAGAAAATTTAGAATATTATATAGATAAATATAATACATGGAGTAGTTATCAGCCAGAAGAAGAAGGCGTATATATAGCTTGTAGTTCTATTTATGGAAACACCTTAAAAGCCGCAAAAAAAATGGAAGAAATTTTAAAAGAAAAAGGTATAAAAAAAGTTATTTTAGGAGATTTAACAAAACAAGATTGGGCAGAAGCTGTAGGAGAAGCTTTTAAATATTCTCACTTAATTGTAGCATCCTCTAGTTATAATACAGGGCTATTTCCACCGATGAACCAATTCTTAAATCACTTAAAAGAAAGAAGTTATCAAAATAGAACGGTAGGAATTATAGAAAATGGTTCATGGGCACCTTCAGCAGGAAAATGTATGAAGGGAATTTTAGAAGAAATGAAAAATATGAATATCATTGAGCCAATTATTACGATAAAATCAACAATGAGTGATGAAAATATAGCACAAATGGAAGAAATGGCAAATAGTTTTATGTAATGAAAATGTTCCCAATTGGACAAAATAAAAGGTTGGTGATTTTATGTCACATAAAAAAATGGAAACAGGATTAATTGTAATAAAACATTCAAAATTTGATAAAATAAGAAGAGGTCTGTTGATGTTTTTTTATGGAAAAGATTATCAAATCATTGAACAATATCAGCAATTAGTAAAAGTAAATAGACCAAAAAATATTATTATTCCAAAAGAAATCAAAGACCATTAAAATAAATGAAAGGTGAAAATATGTGTACTTGTATGACATTTAAAACAAAAGATGTTTATTTTGGAAGAAATTTAGATTTAGAATCTAATTTTGGAGAAAAAGTGATTGTAACACCTAGGAATTATGAATTTATTTTGAAGAACAATGAAAAAATGAAAACAAAGTATGCCATGATAGGAATGGGAACGGTTATAGAGGGATATCCATTATATGCAGATAGCGGAAATGAAAAAGGGCTATGTATGGCAGGATTATATTTTCCAGGAAATGCGGTCTATTTTGAGGAAAAAGAAAATGTTATCAATATAGCTTCATTCGAATTGATTCCATGGTGTTTAGGAAATTTTTCAAGTATAGCAGAATTAAGAAACGTATTAGAAAAGATAAATATAACCAACCAACCAATTCAGAAAAATATACCAGTGGTAGATTTACATTGGATGATTAGTGATGAAAAAGAATGTATTGTATTAGAACAAACGAAAAACGGATTACAAATTTATGATAATCCCTATGGTGTTTTAACCAATAATCCACCTTTTCGTTATCATGATATCAACATAAATAATTATATGAATATATCTGCTAAATTTCCAACCAATACATTTTCAAAAGAAATTCCTTTGACACCATATGGGCAAGGAATGGGAATGATAGGATTACCAGGAGATGCCACACCAGTTTCTAGATTTGTGAGGACAGTATTTTATAAATTTAATTCAATAACAGATGAAGATGAAGAAAGTTCTATTTCTCAATTTTTTCATATCTTAGATGCCGTTTACATGATAAAGGGGAGTGTTATCACCAAAGAAAATCACTATGATATGACAACTTATTCTTCTTGTATGAATGCAAGCAAAGGCGTATACTACTTTAAAACTTACTATAATAATCAAATCAATGTAGTTTCATTAAATGAAAAAAATAAGAATGAAGATACATTGCAAATCTATGAATTACCCAAAAGACAACATATACAATATTTAAATTGAAAAGAAAGATGATTTGTCAAAAATAAGGCAAATACATCTTTTTTCTTTACAATAATGAAAAATCCAAAAAAAGATGATATAATAGAATACAGTAATGATTAACCAGTATCATAGGTATAAAAAAATATAAGAGAGGAAAGAAAATGAAAAATATTAAAGACTATACATTAGACGAATTAAAAGAAGAGCTAAAAGAAATTGGAGAAAAACCATTTCGAGCAGAACAAATATATAAATGGCTATATGAAGCAAGAGTATCTCATTTTGATGAAATGACAAATTTGTCATTAGAATTAAGAGAAAAGTTAAAACAAGAATATGTAATCAAAGAATTTAACATATTAAAAAAACAAGTAGCAACCGATGGAACTATAAAATATTTATTTGACGTGTTAGATGGAAATGCCATTGAAACTGTATTGATGAAATATCATCATGGATATAGTATTTGTGTATCTTCACAAATTGGATGTAAGATGGGATGTAAATTTTGTGCATCAACAGGAATTCCATTTGTAAGAAATCTAACAAGTGGGGAAATCATTGAACAAATCATGGCTGCTGAAAGAGACGAAAATATTAAAATTTCGAATATCGTATTTATGGGAATTGGAGAACCACTAAATAACTATGACAATGTCGTAAAAGCAATCAGAATTATCAATCATCCAAAAGGGTTAAACATTGGTGCTAGACATATTAGTATATCTACAAGCGGTTTAGTTCCAAGAATTTACAAATTGGCAGAAGAAAATATACAATGTACATTATCTATTTCTTTACATGCAACAACTAATGAGAAAAGAAGTGAAATGATGCCAATTAATAATGCATTTCCAATAGAAGAATTATTACAAGCTTGCAAAGACTATATAGAAAAAACACATAGAAGAATTTCTTTCGAATATGCCTTAGCAAAAGAAAATAATGATAATTTAGAAGATGCCAAACGATTAGTAAAAATGTTAAAAGGAATGCTTTGCCATGTCAATTTAATTCCCATTAACAAAATAGAAAATGGAACATATACCAAAAGTTCAAATGAAAATATCATGAAATTCAGAGATTATCTAAATGACCATGGAATTGTAGCAACCATTAGAAGAGAATTAGGATCAGACATTGATGCAGCATGTGGACAATTACGAAGAAAAAATTTGAACCATTAGGGACGTGCCAAATCGGACAATTTTTGTCCAAAAGGGACAGACCATAATAAAAATGTATAACTATTTATAATTATTTTTTGTAATTATAAATTACTATATTAGAAAAATTGGCAAAGAAACAAAATAAAACAGAAAAAAATATATAAATATGTATATAATTTTCTGTTTTATTTTTTATATTAATTACAATAACAAATTAGGTGTATCCCTTTTGGACAAAAATTGTCCATTTTGGCACGTCCCCAATGAACTAAAGGATAATGCAAATTAATCCGCCACTACCTTCATTTACAATTCTTTCTAATGTTTCTTGTAATTTAATTTGTGCTTCTTCTGGCATTTTGGCAAGTTTGGTTTGTAATCCTTCGTTTACTAATTCATGTAGACTTTTTCCAAAGATATTTGATTCCCAAATTTTTTGAGGGTCACTTTCAAATCCAGAAAGTAGGTAATTGACTAATTCTTCAGATTGTTTTTCTGAACCAACAATTGGGCAGACTTCAGTTGCGACATTTGTTTTAATAAGGTGAATAGAAGGTGCCATTGCTTTTAGTTTTACGCCAAATTTAGAGCCTTGTTTTACCATTTCTGGTTCTTCTAAGATTAATTCATCCATTGAAGGTGTCACAATTCCATAGCCTTTTCGATTGACTTCATCCAAAGCGTAAGCAATTTTATCATATTTCTTTTTTACATCAGCCAATTCAGAAATAATGCTAAATAGATCACCTTCATTAGAAACAGGGACACCTGTGATTTCTGAAAGCACTTGATAGAATAATTCTTCTTTTAAAGTGATTTCAACATTGACTTTTCCAGTTCCTAATTGAATATCTGTTATAGAAGTTTTGGAAATGATTTCTGTTTGTTTAATGGTATCTGCACAGCCTGAGATTTCTTTTAGGACATTTACATTAGAAAAAGCATCTTTAATTTCTTTATATAATTCAGCTTTTAAAGGATGAGACATATCTAATCCATCAATCCATCTAGGGAATTTGATGCAGACTTGGTCAACAGGAAATTCATATAATACTTTAGAAAACATGGTATTAATATTTTCAATGGTTAAATATTCACAATTAAGAGGCATAACAGATGTGTTGTATTTTTCACTTAAGTTTTCTGCAAGCTCTTTTGTATATTCTGAATCAGGATCATTTGAATTTAGTAAAATGATAAAAGGCTTGTTCAAAGCTTTTAATTCATTAACTACTCTTTCTTCAGCTTTCACATAATCTTCTCTTGGAATATCAGTAATACTTCCATCGGTTGTAACTAAAATACCAATGGTAGAATGTTCTTCAATAACTTTTTTTGTTCCAATTTCAGCAGCGGTTTCAAATGGGATTTCTTCGTCAGACCAAGGCGTTTTTACCATTCTAGGCATATCATCTTCTAAGTAACCAATGGCATTATCTACTAAATAACCTACACAATCAACAAGTCTGGTTTTAAATTTTAAATTATCATTTAAAGTAATTTCAATAGCCTCATTTGGAACAAATTTTGGCTCTGTTGTCATAATCGTTCTACCACCAGCACTTTGTGGCAGTTCATCTTTTGCTCTTTCTTTTTTGTATTCATTATCAATGTTGGGAATCACCAATAAATCCATAAATCTTTTTATAAAAGTAGACTTACCAGTTCTTACAGGACCGACAACACCTACATAAATATCTCCATCAGTCCTTTTTGCGATGTCTTGATACAATCTTGTATTTTCCATCTATATACCTCCTTCTAATCACTTTCAAAATGTTTGTACTACATTACTTTAATTAATGTATATTGGAGTTTTTATAGGTTTATGACAAGTTTTATGAAAAACTTGATAAAAATATTCGAGTGTGATAAAATGTCAATATTGAAATAAAAACATATACTATACTATATTAGCCAAAAGGAGCGAAACAAAATGGATAAAGTACAGGACACAATTGACTTATTAAAAATATATAATCAACAACATGTTATAAACTTATTAGAAAAATTGAATGAAGAAAAAAAACAAGCATTAATAGAACAAATTAGTAAAATTGATTTTCAACAATTAAATGAACTATATGACAACACGAAAAAAGAAATAGAAATAAAAGAAAATAAAATAGAACCATTACCATATATGGATAAGAAAAAATTATCAGAAGAACAAAGAGAAGAATTTCAAAAATTGGGAGAAGAAATTCTAAGAAAAGGTGAGTATGCTGTAGTTACTATGGCAGGGGGACAAGGAACAAGATTAGGACATTCCGGACCTAAAGGAACATTCAAATTAGATGTCTATGGAAAAGGAAAATATTTATTTGAAATATTAGCAGAAAATTTAAAAGAAGCCAATCAAAAATATGAAAAGGCTATTCCATGGTATATTATGACAAGCAAAGAAAACAATGAAGAAACAATTCGTTTTATGGAAAAACATAATTATTTTGGATATAATAAAGCTTCAGTAAGGTTTTTTACACAAAGTGAATTGCCTTTATTAGATGTAAATGGGAAACTATTAATTGGAAAAGATATGAAAATAAAAGAAGCATCTGATGGTAATGGTGGCACATATTCATCACTAAGAGCAAGTGGATGTTTAGCGGAGATGAAGGAAAAAGGAATCAAATGGATATTTATTGGAGGGGTTGACAACGCTTTACTAAAAATGGCAGATACCATTTTGTTAGGTATGGCTATTAAGAAAAAAGTACAAATTGCTTCAAAATCAATCGTAAAGGCAAACCCACATGAACGCGTAGGGGTATTTGGAAAAATGAATGGACACCCAAAAGTTATTGAATACACAGAATTACCAGAGAAGATGGCAGAAGAAGTGGATGAAGATGGAGAACTAAAATATGGAGAAGCACATATTATGTGTAATCTATATACAATAGAAGCAATAGAAAAAATTAGTAAAGAAACCTTAATTTATCATAGTGCATTTAAGAAGAATTCATATATAGATGAAGAAGGAAAAGAAATTATCCCAACAGAGCCAAATTCATATAAATTTGAATCATTTATCTTTGATGCATTTGAACTGTTTGATGATATTGCAATATTAAGAGGAAAAAGAGAAGATGATTTTGCACCAGTTAAAAACAAAGATGGAGTAGATAGTCCAAGAACAGCAAAAGAATTATATGAAAAATATTGGAATAGAAATTAAGGGGATTTGGGAACGGACTCAAATTTCCCTTTTTAAAAATCAAATCTTTATTTTGAGATATATTTAACATTTTTAGGGCTTTTGTCTTTGTACAAAAATCCTAACTGAGAAAGGAATGAAAAAAATGGAAGAATGTAAAATTAAAAATTTATATAATATGAATGAAACAATTGCAAAAGATTTATTAGAAAAAAGTACATATCCATGGGAAGTGTTACCCAATATTGGAGATTACATTTTAGAGCTAGGAGAAACATTAGACAAAGACGAATATGAAAAAGTAGGAGATAATGTGTGGATTGCCAAAACGGCGAAAGTAGCGCCAACAGCATATATTCATGGACCTGCAATTATTGGTAAAGAAGCAGAGGTAAGACATTGCGCATTTATTAGAGGAAATGCCATTGTGGGAGAAGGTGCAGTGGTAGGAAATTCTACAGAATTAAAAAATGTTATTTTATTTAATAAAGTGCAAGTACCACATTATAACTATGTAGGAGATTCTATTTTGGGATATAAGGCACATATGGGAGCAGGTTCTATTACATCAAATGTAAAATCAGATAAACAATTAGTGGTTATCAAAAATGGGAAAGAAGCAATAGAAACCAATAGAAAAAAAGTAGGTGCTATGCTAGGAGATAATGTAGAGGTAGGATGTGGTTCTGTATTAAATCCAGGAACCGTCATTGGAAGAAATTCAAATATTTATCCATTATCTTCTGTAAGAGGCGTGGTTCCCAAAAATCATATTTATAAAAACAAAAATGAAATTGTTGAAAAACAAGATAAATAGATAATAAGATAGTCATATAATAAAAATAGCTTAAGTTACATCATTTAATGAGAATATTTTTTATAACAATTACAAAAGGAATTTACAAAAATTCCTTTATTTTTTTATTCTAATTGTATATAATAGGAAAAAATGAAAAATCAGATTGTCAAAATTGCTATTTCTGTTTACAGCTGTTGGAAATCAGCAAAGTAAACCTTGACAAGATTGGCAAGATGATAACTTTAAAATAAGAGGTGCAAAATGAATAAAACAGACGCTAAAAAAAGAATAGAAGAATTAAGAGAAAAAACAGAATATTATGCAAAAAAATATTATGATGATGATAAACCAGAAATATCAGATTTTGAGTATGATATGTTAATGGTAGAATTAAGAAACTTAGAAAAACAATATCCAGAATTTATTTCAAAAGATTCTTTAACGCAAAAAGTAGGTGGACATGTGAAAGAAGGATTTCAAAAAGTAACACATGAAGTACCGCTTCAAAGTTTGCAAGATGTATTTAGTTTTGAAGAAGTAGAAGAATTTGATGAAAGAATTCAAAAACAAGCAGAAGAAAATGGAATAAAAGAAGTAAATTATGTGGTTGAAACCAAAATTGATGGATTATCAGCAGCCTTAGAATATAAACAAGGTAAATTTGTAAGAGGTGCTACTAGAGGAAACGGATTAATTGGGGAAGATGTTACAGAAAATTTGAAAACAGTGAAAACCATTCCCATGGAGCTAACCGATAAAATTGATATCACCGTTAGAGGAGAAGTTTTTATTTCTAAGCAAGACTTTGAAAAGATGAACCAAGAAAGAGAAGAAAATGAAGAAGAATTATTTGCAAATGCTAGAAATGCAGCAGCAGGTTCTTTAAGACAGTTAGATAGCAAAATAACAGCTAAGAGACCATTGGATATATATATATTTAATGTACAAAAAATTGAAGGAAAAACCTTTAACTCGCATTTTGAAGAATTAGAATATTTAAGTGAGCTAGGATTTCATGTGAATCCAGTTAGAATTCCTTGTAAAACGATAAAAGAAGCAGAAAAAGTGATTGAAAAAATTGGAGAAGATAGAGAAAAATTAACATTTGGAATAGATGGAGCAGTTATCAAGGTAGATGACTTACATTTTAGAGAAATACTAGGTTCAACCATAAAAGTTCCAAGATGGGCAGTTGCATATAAATATCCACCAGAGAAAAAAGAAACAATTTTAAAAGATATTATTTGCCAAGTAGGAAGAACAGGTGTTATTACACCAATGGCCATATTAGAACCAGTTAAAGTAGCAGGTTCTACAATATCAAAAACCACTTTACACAATGAAGACTTTATCAAAGAGAAAGATTTAAAAATTGGAGATACGGTGGTTATCCAAAAAGCAGGTGACGTTATTCCAGAAATTGTAGAAGTGGTAAAAGGAAAAAGAACTGGCAAAGAAAAAGATTTCGAAATGCCAAAAGTATGTCCAGTATGTGGATCACCAACTGCACGAGAAGAGGGAGAAGCAGCAGTTAGATGTACAGGTATTGAGTGTCCAGCAAAATTATTTCGAAACTTGGTACATTTTGTTTCAAGAGAGGCCATGGATATTTCTGGCCTTGGAGAAAATATCATTCAACAATTATTGGACAACCATTTGATTAAAAATATAGCAGATATTTATACATTAAAATTTGAAGATATCGCTTCTTTAAAGAAAAACGGAAAAAAATTTGCACAAAATTTAGTAGATGCCATAGAAAGAAGCAAACAAAATGATTTGTCAAAACTAATAACAGCGTTAGGAATTCGTCATGTTGGTGTAAAAGCTTCAAAAATGTTGGCTAAAAAATATAAAGCAATGGAAAATTTAATGCAAGCAAGTTATGATGAATTAAGTATGATAGATGATATAGGACCAATTGTTGCAGGTAGTATTAGAGAATTTTTCTTAGAAGACCAAACGATTGATTTAATTCAAAAATTAAAAATAGCCGGTGTGAATATGAAATCTTTAGAAGCGGAAAATGAGGACAACCGATTTGAAGGAAAAACGTTTGTATTAACAGGTAGCTTGGAAGAATTTACAAGAAATGAAGCTTCAGAAATCATAGAAAAATTTGGAGGAAAAACATCAAGCACTGTATCGAAAAAAACAGATTACGTATTAGCAGGAGAAGAGGCAGGAAGTAAACTAACCAAAGCACAGAATTTAGGCGTAACCATCATAACAGAAGCAGAATTTAAAGAAATGATAAAATAAAGGTGGAAAGGGTGAAGAAAAAATAAAATGGACGAAAAATATACATTTGAAATGATGTGGGAGGATTTAGATGATGGGTATCAAATTTATTATACCTATGTAAGAAATCGATATTTATTGTTTAAAACAGCATCTAATTGTTACACACAAAAATTATTATCAACAAATCCTAAAAATCCACAACCTAAAATGACAATGCTTACTTTAAAAAGAGTAAAAGAAATGTTTCCACATATGGAAAACATTGAGTATCGCATTGGAATAGCTGATGAAGAGCAATAAGAAATGAATTCACACATAATTCACATTTCTTGCAAAAATTATCCATATATGAATAGTATATTAACTATCACAAACATCCCCTTTTTTTCAAAGGCTATTCTGTAAAAATAAAAAACAGAATAGCCTTTCTTTTTTATAATGTAGAGAAAATTTTTGAATAAATGGTTTTATTCTTGCAAAAAGAAATGCGTTAGTATATAATCAGTGAAGAAAAAAAGAAAGGAGATATAGAGTATATATACTCTATAAAATAGAAGAAATGGCTGTAATTATAGATGGAAAAACATTAGCAAAAAAAGTAAGAGAAAATTTGAAAATAGAATGTGAAAATCTAAAAGCAAAAGGAATCATACCGAAATTTGCTGTTATCATGGTAGGAGATGATCCAGCGTCAAAAGTATATGTTAGAAATAAAAGCAAAGCATGTGACGAAATTGGCGTAAAATATGAAGAACATATATTAGATGCCAATATTACACAAAAAGAGTTAATTGAATTAATACATACATTAAATGAAGATAAAACGGTTAATGGCATATTATTACAAAGTCCTATCCCAAAACATTTGGATATAGATGAAGCTTTTAGAGAGATTTCATACGAAAAAGATGTGGACGGATTTAATCCAATAAATGTAGGGAAATTATTATTAAATCAAGATACATTTGTATCTTGTACCCCATATGGTATTATGAAAATGTTTGAAGAATATCAAATAGATTTAGAAGGGAAAAATTTAGTCATTATTGGAAGGAGCAATATTGTAGGAAAACCACTTATGGCGTGTTGTTTAAATAAACATGCAACCGTTACCATTTGTCATTCAAGAACCAAAGACTTAAAAGAAAAAACAAGAAATGCAGATATATTAGTAGCAGCCATTGGAAAACCAAATTTTGTCACAGCAGATATGGTAAAAGAAGGTGCAGTTGTTATAGATGTGGGAATCAATAGAGGAGAAGATAAGAAAATAACCGGAGATGTGGATTTTGAAAATGTGAAAGAAAAGGCAAGTTATATTACACCAGTTCCAGGGGGAGTGGGACCAATGACAGTCGCAATGCTTATGAATAATGTTATTAAAGCAACAATGAATCAAAACAAATAAGATAAATAAAAGGGGCACTTTTTTAAAAGTGTCTTTTTTTTATTATAATAAGCATAAAAAAATCAATTGTCACTAAAAAACATAGAATACATATCAAGGAGGAGTAGATATAGAAAATTTAGAAAACAAAACATATTGGATATGGTTATCATTAATTGAAAAATTAGGCAGTAAAAGAAAACAAAAATTATTAGAAATATGCAAAACACCTGAAAGGATATACCATTTAACAAGGAAAGACATATTAAAGATAAAAGGATTTAATGATACATTAGCAGATTATATTTTGGACAAAGAAAAAAGAGAAAATATAAATAAATATATAGAAAACATGAAAAAAGAAAAAGTGAATATCATAACAATAAGAGATAAAGAATACCCAAAGCTTTTAAAAACGATATATGACTATCCTATATCTTTATACATAAAAGGAAACGCAAAACTACTCAATAATCCATCTATTGGTATTGTGGGATGTAGAAATGCTAGTCCATATGGAATAAAAGTAGCACAATATTTTTCATATTACTTATCAAAAGAAGGAATCAATATCATTAGTGGTTTAGCAAAAGGAATCGATAGTTATTCACATATAGGTGCAATATGTGCAAAAGGAAAAACAATAGGGATAATTGGAAATGGTTTAGATATAATATATCCTAAAGAAAATCAATATCTATATAATAAAATACTAGAAGAAAATGGCACAATTGTATCGGAATATCCATTAGGTGTAGAACCTACCAAAATGAACTTTCCAGCAAGAAATAGAATCATCAGTGGAATGAGTAAGGGAATTATTGTCATTGAGGCAAAAAAGAAAAGTGGAACATTAATAACAGTAGATTTTGCTTTAGAACAAGGAAGAGATGTCTATGTTGTACCAGGAAATATTGATTCTATCAATTCTGTAGGAACCAATGATTTGATAAAACAAGGTGCCAAAATTGTAACAACATATAAAGATATAGAGATATAAAAAATAGATATTTTGACGAAAGATTTTAGGAGAAATTCACATATTGTATATTTACTTATCATATTTAAAATGATATAATGACAAAAATATAAAAAACAGGAGAAAATCTATGACTAGAGTAAAATTAAAAGATAGAATATTACCTCAATATACAAAAGGAGAAGAAATCTTTAATATGACTTCACATATTGTAGGAGCTGTTTTAGGAATTGTTGCGACAGTTTTGTGTATTGTATTTGCAGCGATTAGAGGAAATGTATATGGAGTTGTTAGTGGATCAATTTATGGTGTTACAATGATTGTTTTATATACCATGTCTAGTATTTATCATGGATTAAGTCCAAAGCGATATTCTAAAAAAGTTTTTCAAGTATTAGATCATTGTTCTATATTTTTATTAATAGCAGGTTCTTATACACCATTTGCATTATGTACATTGAGAGAATATAATACAGCAACTGGGTGGACAATATTTGGAATAATATGGGCAATGGCAATATTGGGAATTGTTTTAAATTCAATTGATATCAAGAAATATAAAAAATTTTCAATGATATGTTATCTGGTTATGGGATGGTGTATCGTTATAAAAATAAATCTTTTACCAATGTTATTAGGAATAGCAGGATTTAGTTTGCTATTAGCAGGTGGAATTGCTTATTCTATAGGTGCAATTCTTTATGGTGTTGGAAAAAAACATAAATGGATGCATTCCATTTTTCATATGTTTATATTGCTAGGTAGTATATTGCAATTTTTCTGCATATTATTATATGTCATGTAAAACAAATGTGTATTAATGAAAATAATATTTTCGATCCACAAGATGCATAAGTTTTTAATACAATAAAAAAAGGCTCTAAAAGCCTTTGAATACTCATAAATATAAATACATTTTAACACAATTTTTACAAAAAATCAAATTGAAGAAACCTAAAGAAAAAGAGAATAAATATGAAAAAAAGAGATAGAATAATATAAATAAAGAAAAGGTATATTTAAAAAAGAAAAAGACATTTGTAAAAAGTATTTAGATATGTTAATATATAGATAATCTAATAAGAATTACATAAAAACCCCTGCATAGTACGTAAGAGCATAATTTTTAGAACCAACAAATATTAAGAGGGGCCAATCTCTCAAATATGGCGTGCAAGCTCACAGTATAAAAGTGAGAAGCCCATAAGTATTTAGGTAGGCACCCACCTGTTTTTAGGAGCAGGTCCTTAAAAATTAAAAAGCTGACGGCTAAGGCGGGGCTTTTTTTTTATTGATTTTTAATATATATAATGATAAAATAAATATGAACTTTTAAGGATTTGATTTTAAAGTTTATAAAGAAAGAAGGTGTATCATATGACAATTAAACAGGCAATAATAAAAGGGGTAACATTATTAAAATTAGAAAAAATAACATCACCTAAATTAAAAGCAAGATTACTATTACAATATGTTTTAAAAAAATCAAGACAATATTTAATTGTATATGATGACCAGAAATTAACAGACATGCAGGAACAAGAATATTTAAACTATATTGAACTATTAAAACAAGGAGAACCAATAGAACATATAACACATCAAAAAGAATTTATGAAATTAAATTTTTATGTAGATGAAAATGTATTAATACCAAGACAAGATACAGAAGTTTTAGTAGAAGAAGTTCTTCAAATAGCCAAAAAGATAAAAGCAAAAAAAATATTAGATTTATGTACAGGGAGTGGAGCAATTGCTATTTCTTTAGCAAAATATTTAGAAAATGTACAATTAACAGCTCTAGATATTAGTGGAAAAGCATTAGACATAGCAATAGCAAATGCTAAAAATAATCATGTTCAGGATAAAATTACATTTGTAGAATCAAATCTTTTCCAAGATCTAGCGCCAGAAAAATATGACATTATTGTTTCAAATCCTCCCTATATAAAAAGCGAAGAAATCGAAAAATTAGATAAAGAAGTAAAAAGAGAACCAAAAGAAGCATTAGATGGAGGAAAAGACGGATTAGAATTTTATAGAAGAATAATAGACCAAGGATATCAATACTTAAAATACGGAGGATATATATGTCTAGAAATAGGATATGACCAAAAAGAAGAAGTCATAAAAATCATAGAAGATAAAAAACAATATATTCAAACATACTGCAAAAAAGATTTATATGACACTGACAGAATCATTGTCACAAAATTGAACTAATGGGGACGTGCCAAAATGGACAAAAAATGTCCAAAAGGGACAGACTTAAATGTTTAAGAGATTAATAAAATAGGGCCTGTCCCTTTTGGACATTTTTTGTCCATTTTGGCACGTCCCCAACAACCCAACAAGGAGAGAAGAAATATGTCTTTTTCATCAGATATTAAACAAGAATTAAATAAAACTAATAGTTTAGTTAATAAGGAAAATGTAAAATTTGAATTAATTGGTTATCTCATATCTGCAAATACCAGCGTGATAAAAGAAAAAAATATTCGATTTTCAACAGAAAGTGATTATAATATTAATCGATTTTCAAAATTATTATCCAATTTAGAAATAAATCATGATATAGATGTAAATGGAAAAACGTTTAATATTATCACAAAAGCATTAGATATGACGAAACTAACATTTTTAGAAATAAAAGAAAATGAAATATATTTAAAAGATGAGATAAAACATATAGGAAATGATGTAAAGGCAGAAGAGAGAAAACGAGCCTTTATTAGAGGTGCATTTTTAGGAGCAGGTTCGATTAATAATCCTGAAAATGCATATCATCTGGAATTTGTAATATCAAATGAAAATAATTTAAAAATTTTACAAGAGATGTTAAAAGAAATGGATGTACAAACAAAAGCACTAATTACCAAAAGTAGATATTCTATTTATATAAAAGAAGGAGAAGAAATTTCAAAATTATTAGCATTAATTGGTGCTAATAAAGCAGTGATGCAATTTGAAGATATACGAATCAAAAAAGAGATGAGAGGAAAGGTAAACAGAATTGTTAATTGTGAAACTGCAAATTTAAATAAAACAATTAATGCAGCAATTGAGCAAATTGGAGCAATTAAAAAATTACAAAAAGATGGTAGGTTTAATAAACTAGATGATAACTTAAAAGAAATTGCCATTTTAAGAATTGAAAATCCAGATATGTCATTAATAGAATTAGGAAAATTACTAAAAGAACCAGTAGGAAAATCAGGAGTGAATTATAGATTAAAGAAAATAGTGGAGATCGCAAATGGAAAATAAAGAATTAGGAATATATATACATATACCATTTTGTAAACAAAAATGTTATTACTGCGATTTTGTTTCTTTTTTAAATAAACAGAATTTAGTAGAAAATTATATAAAAGCAGTAAAAACAGAAATTAATCATTATTTTGATAATAAAAAAATGCTAGAAAATTATAATATAACAACGATTTATATAGGTGGAGGAACACCATCATATATTGATAGCCAATATATTTTAGAAATTTTAGAATTGCTAGAAAATAAATTAAAAAACAATCAAACAAAATTTAGAGATATCGAAATAACAATAGAAATAAATCCAGGAACGGTAAATAAAGAAAAGTTAGAACAATATAAGAAAGCAAAAATTAATCGATTAAGTATAGGACTTCAAACTACCAAGGACAATCTTTTAAAAGAAATTGGCAGAATCCATACTTTCGAAAATTTTTTAGAAACATACAATTTAGCAAATCTGGTAGGTTTTGACAATATAAATATAGATTTAATGATCGGTCTACCCAATCAAAGGATAGAGGATATAAAAGAAAGTTTACATCAGATAATCGGTTTAAAGCCAGCACCAACACATATTAGTGTATATTCTTTAATTATAGAAGAAGGAACAGTAATAGAGAAATTAATAAGAGAAAATCAATTAGAAGAAATGGATGAAAACTTAGAAAGAAATATGTATTGGTATGTAAAAAATACATTAGAATTAAATGGATATACACATTATGAAATCTCTAATTTTGCAAAGAAAAGAAAAGAATCGAAACATAATATAAATTGTTGGTTACAAAAAGAATATATAGGTATAGGAGCAGCAGCACATTCGTATTTAAATGGTGTAAGATATTCTAATAGTACAGAAATTTCTGCATATATCACTAGTATGAACCAATTAAATGAACAAGTTATAGAAGATATTTTAAAATTATCTGATAATATTTCTGATAATATATCTAATAATAGTATAGAAACAAATCTAGAAGAACAAATCGAACCCATATATGAAATTGAAGAAATTCAAACATTAGAGGATAAGAAAAAAGAATATATGCTTTTAGGTTTAAGAAAAATAGAAGGTGTACAAATCTCCAAATTTAAAGAAAAGTATATAGATAATCCGATATTTCTATTTAGAAAAGAATTGGAAAAGTTAGTAAGTGAAGATTTACTTAGGATAGATGGTGATTATATAAAGTTGACAAATAAAGGATTAGACTTAGCCAATATTGTTTGGGAAGAATTTGTGTAAAAACACTTGACAAACTAGAAATAAATATGATAAAATACTTAACGTTACAAGCAGAAGTCAAACTTCTCACCTTATCCAAACAAGGAAAAAGGTTGGAAATTAAATAATTTTAGCATTTCATAATGCTAGTTTTATTTTGGATTTGACTTGTAACAAAAGTCAAATTTTTTTGTTATTGGAGGTGTTTTGTATAAAACAAGAATTACCAATCAATGGGCAAATAAGAGCCAAAGAAGTTCAGTTAATAGGAGATAATGGAGAAAAAATCGGTGTTATTTCTTTAAATGAGGCCTTAGAAAAAGCAGAAGAGAAAAATTTAGATTTAGTGTTAGTGGCACCAAATGCCAATCCACCAGTTTGTAAAATTATGAACTATGGAAAATATAAATTTGAGCAAGCTAAAA